>ENA-OUQF01001222-OUQF01001222.1-human-gut-metagenome-genome-assembly--contig:-NODE-1222-length-16004-cov-24.181140_pt1 | contig 16004 bp, 21 predicted proteins | sample MGYA00237947_ERZ548826 | MGnify/ENA primary metagenome ERZ548826 (study PRJEB26490, sample SAMN05194701) | human gut metagenome | biome: terrestrial biome; feature: human-associated habitat... | reverse complement strand
GGGCAAAAAGACGGCTGCGGCTCGCAGACACAATTGCGCGGTGTTGCCTTAGTTTGAGGAGGAGAGAAAATGGACGTAACGAAAGAACTGACAGCGTATTACAGTACCTATGATGAGGATGGCCGGATGCGCTCGCGGCATGGTATGGTGGAATACCTGACCACCATGCGCTACATCGCAAAATACCTCCGGCCCGGCATGCGAATCCTGGAGATCGGCGCAGGCACCGGGCGATACAGTCATGCCTTGGCGCAGCAGGGCTATCGGGTTGACGCTTTCGAGCTGGTGCAGCACAACATTGATATTTTCCGGCAGTACCTGCAATATCACTTTTCCATCTGTGAACGCGGCGATCTGGTCGGCGCTTCCCATCATATACTGGACGTGTTTCGGAAAAATGATGAAAATGTCCTTGCGAAATCTAAGTAACTATGGTAAAATACCTAACATAAATCAATAGAAAGCGTGATTTTATGACTGACGTTATTTCCGAGGCACCCAAAAAGCGGATGCTCTCCGGCATCAAGCCCTCCGGCGACCTGACCCTGGGCAGCTATCTGGGGGCTATCAAAAACTGGTCGGCCCGCAGCGAGGAATTCGATTGCTTTTACTTCATGGCAGACCTGCACGCCATCACCGTTCGACAGAATCCGGCGGATCTGCGCCGCCGCACTCTGGAGCAGCTGGCCCAGTACATCGCCTGCGGCCTTGACCCGCAGAAGAACACCCTGTTCATCCAGAGCCATGTCCGCCAGCATGCTGAGCTGGGCTGGGTGCTGAACTGCTACACCATGTTTGGCGAGCTGAGCCGCATGACCCAGTTCAAGGATAAGTCCGCCAAGAATGCGGATAATATCAACGGCGGCCTGTTTACTTATCCCAGCCTGATGGCAGCGGATATTCTGCTGTATCAGCCGGACTATGTCCCCGTGGGTGAGGATCAGAAACAGCATGTGGAGCTGTGCCATACCATCGCCCGCCGGTTCAACGGCATTTACGGCGATGTGTTCAAAATGCCAGAGCCTTACGTGCCCAAGGTGGGCGCGCGAATCATGAGTCTGACCAATCCTACGGCCAAGATGTCCAAGTCCGAAAACGAGGATACCGGCCGTGTGCTGGTGATGGATACGCCCGAAACCATCATGCGCCAGTTCAAGCGCGCCATTACCGATTCCGACACCGAGAACTGCGTCCACTACGACCGGGAGAACAAGCCCGGCGTCTCCAATCTGATGTCCATCTATTCCTCCTGTACCGGCAAGAGCTTCGAAGAAATTGAGGCGGAGTTCGCCGGCTGCGGCTACGGCAAATTCAAGCCTGCCGTGGGCGAGGCAGTGGTGGAGACCCTGCGGCCCATCCGGGAGGAAGCCACCCGCATCATGAAGGATAAGGCATATCTGGAGCAGGTATACCGCGACGGTGCGGAAAAAGCCAGCTATGTGGCGGAGAAAACCCTCCGTAAGGTTTATAAAAAAGTGGGCTTTGTGGCAAGATAAAATGAAAGCCGTTCATGGACCTTTCCGTGAACGGCTTTCCTCATAGAAACAGGTAAAGGATCAGGGTGAGAAATGTGGCATTTGTGTCCTTGCCGGAGTTGCCAAAGAGCAGAAGCAGAAGGATAATGATCATATCCTCCGTATCAAAGCTCTGAGGCAGCAGCCCTTTTAAAAAGCCGCCCATATTTCCCATGCCCATATCTCCGGGAGAACCTTGATGTACCGTGGCGGGTGCCTGCGGCGGGGGACTGGGCGGGGCATTCTGTCCGGCCTGCGGCTGCTGTTGGTTCCCCGGGGAGCGTGAGGTGCCGCCGTCATTTACCTGGCTCCTGCGAAAGGACCCGTCCGACTGAGGGATATAACGATTATACATGGGGTCCTACCTTCCTGAAAATGGATTCTGTCCCTGTGCGCCGATCACGTCCGATGCGATCCCCGCCATCCTTGCGGCATGCATGGCCCGCTCCAGCTTTTGCAGCTTCTGACTGCTCAGGTAGGGCCTCAGTGCCTTCAAAAGCTGCGCCTGATCTTGGTTGATGGAGCTGCGCTGCATCAGCCCCGCGATCTTGCTCAGAAGCGACGGGTCAAGTGGAGCGTCGAACAAGGCAGGACTTTGCTGGGGCGCGGAGGGCGGCGAGGCAGAGGGCGGCGGGGGAGGCGCAGCCTCTGCCCCGTTCATCGACTGCGCCAGGGACATGATCTGCTGCATCATCTGAGGATTGTTCAGGATGGAATTCAGCTTATCATCCAGCTCACTCATTGTTTGCCTCGGATCTTCTGGATCAGCTTCATGGCCTCCGGGCTGGAGATGATTTTTGAGATCATTTCCTTTGCGCCGGAATAGTCGCCGCTCTCTGCCTGCTGCATGGCCTGGTTGTACTGTGCGCCGCCGCGTTCCTGAATCAGGGACAGGAGCTTTTGACCGTCCGGAGAATTGGCAATTTTCAAAAGCTCCCCGTAATCCTGGCCGCTGCCAGAATGATTATCCATACCTTCTCCTCCCTTCATGGCAGTAAAACTGCGTCCTCCCTTTACTATATGAGCGGGGCGGGGGAGATGTGAACCGATAAGAAATTCAATTTGAAAAAATTTATTAAAAAATCGGCGGATGGTAGAAAAATGGTTTTTCCTGTGATATAATCCTTGGCAGATAAGGATGGAGTGTGCAATTCATTGAAAATTTTGATATTATCCGATTCCCATGGCGTTTTGGAATTTATGCACCGGTGCGTGGAGGCCGTCCGGCCGGACGCGGTGATCCATCTGGGCGATATGGTGCGTGACGCCGATGAGATGGCCAGAGAATATCCCGGTATTCGCTTCTTTCAGGTGGCCGGCAACTGCGACAGCGGCCGCGTCCCCATGGATTACCCGGAAGTGCGGGTGGAGGATTTCCTTGGCAACCGGGTATACATGACCCATGGGCATTTGCACGGCGTCAAAATCTTCCTGAGCAAGCTTCTTGCGGACGGGCGTCAGTGCGGCGCGGACATCATCCTGTATGGTCATACCCACAGGGCGGATTGCCGGATGGACGACGGTTGCCTGGTGATGAACCCCGGCGCTGCCGGTTACGGCGGCTCTGCCGGCGTGATTGAGATCCGGGGGAAGGGAGATTTTACCGGGCGAATTATCCGCCAGTGGGATTGGGAGGATTTGGCATGATCGTTGCGGTAGATATTGGGAATTCCAACATTGTCATCGGCGGGATCCGGGGCAATCGGATCCTTTTTGAGGCCCGGCTGCGCACCGATTCCACCAAAACCTCCGATGAATACGCCATCGATTTGAAGATGATCTTTGACATCTATCACCTGGAGCTGGCGCAGATCGAAGGCTCCATCATTGCCTCGGTAGTGCCCCAGGTGCTTAACTCCGTCAAAACCGCCCTGCGGAAGCTGACGGGAAAAGCCAGTCTGGTGGTTGGCCCCGGCGTGAAGACACGGCTGAATATCAAGGTGGAGAATCCCACGCAGACAGGGGCGGACCTGGTGGTGGGCTGCGTCGGCGCTATCCAGGAGCATAAGCCGCCTCTGATCGTGGTGGATATGAGTACTGCCACCACCATGGTGGCCATGGATGAATCCGGCGCGTTTATCGGCGGCTGCATCTGCCCCGGCGTGAAGATCTCTCAGGAAGCTCTTACCGCCCGTACGGCGCTGCTGCCCGGCCTGCAGCTGGATCAGCCCAAGCGGGTGATCGGGCGAAACACCGTGGAGTGTATGCGAAGCGGTATTATGTACGGCACCGCTTCTATGATCGACGGGATGATTGCCCGCTTTGAAGAGGAGCTGGGCTGCAAGACCACGGTGATCGCCACCGGCGGCATTGCGAAATTTATCCTGCCGCTGTGCCGTTCCAATATTCTGTATGACAAGGACCTGATCCTGAAGGGTCTGGCCCATATCTACCGGGAGAATACCCGGCCTACGCCAGCCGCATCAGAAAAACAACCGCGACCGTGATAAGCGCTCCGAAAAGGATACGGTTCAGAATGATCAGCCGTTTCCGTCTGAAATAACCGGCGCTGGCTGCGTTGGGATAGGGCGGGTAAAATGGGGCAGAATGTGCATAGGATCCAATTTTTCGCTTCATAGGGATTCCTCCGTTTTTGTCAGGCGGTCGCCTGTGTTTCTGCGGAGATTATCCCACATGATCTGTCCAATTACCTGGACACAAAGAGAAGGCCGGCCGGACCGGCAGCCAGGAGGTTTTTGCAATGACAAAGGCACTTAAGAGTAAGTTTTCAAAGCCTGCGGAAGCAGGGAAGCGCACCGGCGGTTTTCAGAAGGCGGTCGGCGCGGTGGTCATGTTTTTCTACCGGGCGCGTAAGATCGTAATGGCCGCGCCGGTGGCAATCTACGCGTTTTACCTGGCCTACCAGAACAGCATCCGTTTGCCCAGTGAGGTTGGGATATTCCTGCAAAATAACGGAAATTTTCTGCGGATGATCGATCGGGGTACTGCGGTGGTATTTCCGCTGCTGGTGACCTTTGGGTGCCTGACGCTGATGATGTTCTCCCGCAAGGCTATGTATGCCTGGGCCATCAGTATCTTTTCTCTGGCGCTTCCGCTGCTGATCCTGGTCAGCAATATTTTCCCGGCTTGACAATTTTTTTACCCTTCGTTCAAGCTTTCTTCACCAATCGCCCCGGGAATATGATATACTATTCTCAGCGGGGCTGGTAGAGAAAGCTGATGCCGCGGAAATCTCTGCGGATGATCCGACGGCTTTCCCGTGACAAACCGGCGCACGTTTGAAAGAAATATACCTTCAAAAAGGCAGCGGTTTTTCCGCTGCCTCACAGGTTACGCGGCAGGCACCACACGTGGGTGCCTGCCATTTTCTTAAACAGCTGCTTCAACTCTGCGTCGATTTCCCGCTTCAGCTGCTCCAGGTCAAACAGGGAGCCGCGGAACTGGACGGTGTCCTCGCGCAGCAGCTGATATACTTTCTTGGCCATCTCCAGCTGCTGCCGCGCCGCGGGGAGATTTCGTTCTGACAGCAGATGCCGGACGATCACCAGCAGCATTTCCAGCGCCATGCCCAGGGACTGTCCCTTTTGGTCCAGCGCGGCCTCATAGGCCGCCTGCCCGTCCAGCAGGGTGCCTTCAGCTCCAGCTTGGTGAAGTAAAGCTCCGGGACGGCGTTCAGTTCTTCCCGCAGCAGGGCAAGGTTCCCTTGCTGCTTATAGGCATCCAGCAGAATGAAATAGGCGTCGTATTTGATCTCGTCATCCCGGGTGGAATCGATCAGCTGCCTGCAAAGCAGTACTGTTTCATCCAACTTCCCCTGGTCCTTCAGCACGTATACCAGATGATCCAGAATGATCTCATTGTTGGGGAAGCGCCGCAGCCCCTCCCGCAGAATTTCCTCTGCCTGGACCGGGGCTTCCTTCCGCAGCGCGAACGCCTGCCCACACAGATCCTCGACCTGCTCATCTGCGTTGTGCAGGTTGAAATCCAGCAAATAGTCAATGGAGACGGTAAAAAACCGTGCGATGATCGGCAGCATGGTAATGTCCGGCATGGTGGAGCCGTTCTCCCATTTTGAGACTGCCTGATAGGTCACCCCTAACTGCTGTGCCAGCGCGTCCTGGGAGATCCCCTTTTCCTTCCGCAAGAGCCGGATCCGAGTTCCAATTTCCATGGTGATACCTTCTTTCAGTTTGATTCAGAAGAAATGCGCCTTAACACAGGCAGATGGCGGTGGGGCCCTACACTTTTTTTGCCGCACGTAAAGGACCAATCCTCGTAAGTACAGCTTACCATCTTTCACGGAAAAAGGAATAACCGACCTTTTGAACATGAAGCAACGGTCGGTTGAAGTAAAATGGCTGCCGGCAATCTGCCGGCAGCCAGCTTGCGATATCAGGCATTTTGAGTAGGATCGTCATTTTTCAGATCCTGGGTCTTTTTGTTCTTTCCACAGTACGCGCAGATATAGCCCACAAAGGAGGCAGCCAGGAAGCAGCCGTCCACCACGGCGATCCAGTATACCACGGCAGTGGGAATATCAGGGAACAGCACCATGAAGATCAGGCTGACGAACAGAACAGTGGTGCAGATTTTTCCGATGAACAGCGCACCGGGGAGCATCTTCCCATTCAGGAAGGCGATGATGCCCGCAATCACCTGGAAGCTTTCCTTGATCAGCAGCAGCCAAAGCACCGGGTAGAGAACGGGGTACTTCAGCGACAGGCACAGCGGCAGCGCGGCCTGGGTCGCCTTGTCTGCGACGGGATCGAGGATGATCCCCAGCCGGGAGATCATATTGAATTTTCTTGCAATTTTGCCGTCCACCAGGTCAGTCAGGCAGGAGAGCGCCAACACGCTGCCCGCGGCAACATAGTCTGTGGTGGTTTCGGCGGTGAGATACAAATAAACATATACCGGGATAAGCAGCAGACGGAACAAGCTGAGAAAATTCGGTATGGTAAAAACCTCTTTTTTCCAGTTCAGGTTAAACATGGATAATCCTCCGAAGTAAATGTCACGCGGGGACCCGGGCCAGCGCCCTTGTTTCGGACCGTCACATTGGTGAACACTTGCTATATTATAGTCGTTTTGGTCCTATTTATCAAGCTCTTTGTGGACAAATTTTGATGGATCGGGTCTCCCGGCGGAGCGGTTTTTGGCTGTGGCGGTGGAGTATTGCAGCGTAAGATGCCGCCAGGTGGGCTTATCCAGTTTCCCCGTCATGGGCAGCCCCGCAAGCTGCTGAAAATCAGAAAGAGAATGCCCGGTCATTTCGTCCATATACCCGGTGACCTCCGGGCGAAAAACGCTGTGGTATTCCTCTGCCAGGAAGTGCATCATGCTTTGCGCCAGATGCAGGTACGGGCTGTATACCCCCGGCTTTGGCGGAAAATCCGTCTGAATATCCAGCAGCACGTCCTCGGCAGAGGATACCATGATCAGTGCGTCGTCATAGGCCAGTACCACGGCCTCCCAGGTATCCCGGTCGGTGACCCCGGTCACCGGCAGTCCGTGGCTTCGCTGAAATTTGCTGACGGCAGCCTGGGTACGGGGCTCATAGATCCCGTTCGGCACCAGCAGGTCAAGGTCGCCGTCATGCTGGGCAATGGTACGCAGCATCCATTGCAGGCTGCGTACCGGCTGGTTGTAAAAGGTTCGGTCCTGACTCATCGGTTTCCCTCCCGCCGGGCATTGTCCCGGTCTCCCTCGGAGATGGCGTTCCCCGGGAATTGAGCAATATCCGCCGAGCGGGTATTCCGCGACCGGGGCGAATTCTGGTTGATGATGGCTGAGGTATAGGGCAGCCGCTCAAAGCCCCGCAGACTGGTATCCTCAATGCCGGTGAACTGATTGAAAATCGCCTCCCAGGTATCAAAATCCACGCTCCCGGTCTGCGGCAAACCAAACCGGCGCTGGGCAGCCAGCACGGCGGAGCGGGTGGCAGGGCCGAAGATGCCGTCGATGGCAATATTCGGTATTTCATTAATGTAGGCGGAGAGCACCCGCAGCATGTATTGCAGCTGCTCCACCCGGATGCCCCGGTCGCCTTGCTGGATGGGCATCGGCCCAGCCCAGGCAATGTTATAGTAGGTCTGCCCCTGGCTTAGCAGCTCGGAAAGATTGGTAACGGCGGAATAAAGCCGCACAAGCTCATACCAGGTGGCCTGGCCTACGATCCCATCGGCCTGCAAATTAAAAATTTCCTGGAATTTTCGAACGGCCGCCTCGGTTTTTTCTCCAAATATCCCGTCAATTTGGGGGATCTTGGGGATGGCAGGGTAATTCTGGGAGATGCGGTTCAGCTCCGTCTGGATCACCACTACGTACGGGCCGATATTTCCCCGCCGAATGGGGGTACCGGGGTAGGAGGAGGTATAGTTTCGCACCGGGGCATTGGTGACGATCTCAATATCGCCATAGTAGCTGCGCAGAATTTGGACAGAGTTGTAGCCTTGCTGCGCCAGCTCCTGGCTGCCCCACTGGCTCATACCTTCGCAGGTGACGGTGGTGCCATTGCAGTATTTTGCGGCCAACGGCTCCACAAAGCCCGGGCGGCGGATGTAATCGTTGAACATCCCGTCCACCAGGCGGGAAATGTTTGTAAAGAAGCTTCGCCCATTCACAAAAGCCTGGTCGTAGGCAGTGTTGTTGGTGATGTCAAAGTCGTAGCCGCGGCTGCGGTAGAATTCCGTGTATACCCGGTTCAGGGCGAAGGAGACAATGGCCAGGATATTGGCCCGCAGGGCGCTTTCCTCCCAGGTGGGGTAGATCTCGCTGGAGGCGACGTTCTTGATGTAATCAACAAAATTTACCGTCACGTTTTCCGCAGGGGTATTGGGCGCACCCAAATGGACGGTGATCCGCTGGGGGACAAAGGGCGTTACAGTCGGCATGGCGGCCCCCTTACAGATTCTGGGGCGGGGTGTCCACGTTCATGCTGTCCTCTTTGCCCTGAGGCAGCTGGGACAGCGGGATCAGCTTGATATCCTGGAACGTGGTGGTGCCCGCAAAGACCTGAATGTTCCGGGATTCAAAGGGCCCGAAGCCATTGCGGAAGGCGTACATATTCACCAGCGCGTAGGGCTTTTCCTCCGCTCCCGGTTCCTGACTTTCGGAGAGATTGGGCACGGGAATTTCGATCACGGGTATCAATCCGCTTCGGTCGGTCACCCGCATGGCGATGGCGGTATCGTCCGGCGCGGTGACCACCACCGCCACATTCCGCAGCGGTATCTGGGCGTTGCTAACAAAGGCGTGCGCCTGTATGTATCCAATGGCGGACATATTCATCCCTTCCTTTCCATACTGCATTAGGATATGAGCCGTGGACGGAAAGGGTGCAGGCAGGGCGTTTTTTCCGCCCTGCCTGCCGGATACGCTTACAGGAACTGCTTCATTTGATGGACATTGTTGCTTTCCGTATCCAGCAGCTTCTGAGAGAGTGCATACACCGCATCATCCGGCTTTTCCAGCTGATGCAGATTTTTCAGTCCCTTGATGATGCCGCTGGTATTGCCCCGGATCATCATGGCGGCAAGCTTGCTGTTCACGTCCCCAAAGGAGAGCTGCATCCGGGCCATTCGGTCGGTCATGAAGCGAATGGAGGGATTCAGCTCCGATACCTGCCAATTCCGCTTCCGGGCAATGGAATGGGCCTCGCTTTCGATGGCGTCGTATTCCCGCAGCTGAGATTCCACCGCCTTGCGCAGCTCCGGCTTCATGTCGCAGTCCAGTGCGCTTCGAATGCCCAGCTGCCCCATTTGCGTCGTTTTCAGGACGGAGGATAAAACATCTTTGTTGTCTTTCATTTTTCTCACCCTTGCCAGTATGCGCAGCAGCGAAAAGATTATTCCGTGGCAAGCTTTGCCGCTGAGCGCATATAATATTCAGACGGAAAGGACGTGGTAAACCAATGTGTGCCATTGCAGGCTGTGTTGATTTTCCAATTTCAAATGAAACCGTTTTGAAAATGCTGCGCACCATGTCCCGGCGCGGCCCGGACGGGCAGGGACTTTTCCAGACAAAGCGCTGCACGCTGCTGCATTCCAGGCTGGCGATCATTGACCCGGAGGGCGGCAAGCAGCCCATGTCTCTGGATTTTGGAGGGGAAACATACACGCTGTGCTACAACGGCGAGCTGTATAATACCCAAGAGCTGCGGGCGGAGCTGGAAAAGCTTGGCCACCTTTTTCAGGGACATTCCGATACCGAGGTGCTGCTCCACGCCTACGCCCAGTGGGGTGAGGAAAGCCTGGAGCGTTTTAATGGTATCTTTGCCTTTGCGGTGTGGGAAAGCAGCCGGCAGCGGCTGTTCCTGGCCCGGGACCGAATCGGCGTAAAGCCACTGTTTTATGCAGAACGGGGGCAGGGGATCGTATTTGCCTCCGAGATCAAGACCTGTCTCTGCTGCCCGGAGGTGAAGCCCGAGCTGGATGCCCAGGGGGCTTACCAGTTGCTCTTGCTTGGCCCCGGCCGCATTCCCGGCAGCGGCGTGTTCCGCGGTGTCCGGGAGCTGGAGCCGGGCTGGTGCGGTTTCTTTGAGAATGGGCGGCTTTCTGCCCGGCAGTATTGGAAGCTCCGAGACCGCGTCCATGAGGATCCGCTGGAGCAGACCTGTGAGCGTGTCCGCGCCCTGGTTACTGATGCCATCCGACGTCAGATGGTCTCCGATGTCCCCATTGGGACATTCCTTTCCGGTGGGCTGGATTCCAGTATCATCAGCGCGGTCTGCGCCGGGGAGATGGCTAAGAGGGGAGAGCAGCTGGAGACCTTCTCGGTGGATTACCTGAACAATGACCGATACTTTACCCCCGGAAAATTCCAGCCCAATTCCGATAATTCCTACATTGAGCGGATGCTCACCGCTATCCGCTCCCGACACCATTGGACCGTGCTGACTCCACGGAACCTGATGGATGCCCTGGAAAGTGCCACCCAGGCCCGGGACCTTCCCGGCATGGCGGACGTGGATTTTTCGCTTTTGGCATTCTGCGCCGATATCCGGCAGCATGTCAAGGTGGCCCTTTCCGGCGAATGCGCCGATGAGATCTTCGGCGGCTATCCCTGGTATCGGGATCCCCAGGTGCGGGAAAAGGCGGGCTTCCCCTGGTCCCAGACCACGGCCCAGCGCACCGAATTGATGACGGATTCTCTGCGGCGCAACGGGTCGGCAGAGGATTTCGTGATGGACGAATACCGGCGCACCTGCCGGGAAAGTGACATCATGCCAGAAAATCCCCCGCTGGAGCGGCGGATGAAGGAAATGGTCAATCTGAATTTCCGCTGGTTCATGCAGACCCTTCTGGACCGCAAGGACCGCATGAGCATGTATTCCGGTCTTGAGGTTCGGGTGCCTTTCTGCGATTACCGCATTGCGGAGTATCTCTATGGCATCCCCTGGGAGATGAAGGACCTGAATGGCCGGGAAAAAGGGCTGCTGCGTCACGCGGTGCAGGGGCTGCTCCCGGAGGAGATCGTTACCCGAAAGAAAAGCCCGTACCCCAAGACCTTTGATCCCCATTATGAAGAGCTGGTATACCGCCGCCTGGAAAGCGTACTGGAGGAAAAGGAAAACCCGCTGTTCACACTGATCGACCGCGCACGACTGCGCTCTTTTTTACAGCAGGAGACCCAGTGGCCATGGTACGGCCAGCTGATGCGCCGACCGCAGACAATGGCCTATATCCTCCAGATCGATTATTGGCTGAAGGCATACCAGGTGAATATCCTGACGTAAAAAATCTGCCTGCTCAGGTTTTTGAGCAGGCAGATTTTAATGAACATTACGACATAAACTGGAACACGCAGAACGCGGCGTAGATGCATAGCAGGACGATCCCCTGCCAGCGGCTGAGATGCTTGGTAGCCAGGGGCGGCAGCGTCAGGAACGCCATCACAAAGAGCATCAGCGGAATATCCAGCACCAGTGATGCGTTCCTTCCCAGCAGCAGCTTTTCCTGGGGGATGGAGAAGGGCTTCAGCACCGATGCCACGCCGGACACCAGCACCAGATTCAGAATATTTGCGCCGATCACATTGCCCAGAGACAGGGAGCCATGGCCCTTTATCAGGGAAGTAATGGCCGTCACCAGCTCCGGCAGGGAGGTGCCCAGCGCCACAAAGGTCAGGGCAATCACGGACTCCGGCACACCCAGCGCCTGGGCGATCAGCGTCCCGTTGTCCACCAGCAGATTTGCGCCCACGGCAATCAGCGCCGCACCCACGACCAGAAGCAGAATGCTGACACCCAGGGACCGCTTCTTCGTATCGGTCTCATCTTCCACCGCGGCGGGGGAGGGATTTTTCATTCCCTGACGGATGGTGCAGAACAGATACAGCGCCAAAATCACCAGCATGCAGATGCCGATGGCATAGCCAAAGTAGCCGGTAAGGTAGGCGTTCAGACAGTAGATCGCGGCAGCGCTGAAAAAGAAAATCACGGGTAGCTTTAAGCTTTTGGGGTCAATGGATGTCGGGCGGACTGCAATGGTAATGGCGGCAATCAGGGCGGTGTTGCAGATGATGGAGCCGATGGCGTTGCCGTAGGCAATCTCTCCGTGGCCGCTGACGGCGGAGGTGGCGGATACCATTACCTCCGGCAGCGTGGTGCCCAGGGAGACCACTGTCGCGCCGATGATCAGCTCCGGCACATGAAAGTGCTCGGCAATATCCGTTGCCCCGTCCACAAACCAGTCGCCGCCCTTGATCAGCAGCACCAGGCCCAGAGCAAACAGCAAAACGGGAACCAGCATGGCGTTTTCTCCTTATTTACCGCTTGATGGCGTACTCCACAGGCGTATCTGCGGGCATGTCCAGCAGCTCAGGATGGCTCAGCAGCTCCTTCACCAGGGCAACCGTGCCGGAGTAGTAATAGCCGTCGGCGATCCGCTCGTCCAGGGTGATGCCGATGGGGACCACCTCATGCAGGTCGGGGGTGCCGTCCTTCAGGTATTCCATTTTCAGCTGTTTCTTGCCAATGACGATGAAGCAGGAGTTGGTGCCCCAGTTGACCAGGTGGTGATAGCCGCACTCCAGGCCGATAGAGCCCAGGTTGGAAAGGAAAATGGCGGCATGGTTGGGGTCAGAGCCGATCAGGCTTTGGGGTGCCCAGCCGTGCTTGTCCAGCCACAGCACAAAGCTCGCGATGGCGTTGATCACCCACTGGGGCAGCTTGGAAACGATGTCCATTGCGCCGGTGGAGGTGTCGGCGATATCCTCCCGCTTGGTGTCGTGGATAACAGCCATGATCTTCTCATGATAAGAATCCATGGTATCCTTGGAGTCAAATTTGAAATTGGCCAGCGCCTCCTCGGCCTTGTCGCTAAAGCGCTTTTTCACGGTGAAGGCCACGGTGATCTCATTGCGCTGATACAGCCGACGGTTGCACACGAAGCGATTCATCCGAGGCCGCAGCACAAACGCCTTGCCAACGGCGCAGCTGATTACGTGGAAGAAGGTATACTTATCCTCCGTCCTTCCCGCGTTTTTCTTTTTCAGATAGGCTTCCAGCGGGCGGTAGTCCAGATCAAAGCTGATATACGCCTCGTTATCCGCACGGTTGGGCATAATGCAGGGCATAATGCGGTTCATTGACGGAATATCCTTCAGGCAAACCGCATCCCGGCGGTCACCCCTTTTTCTCCTGGGCATAGTTTCCCCTCCAATGGTAATGAATATGAATGCATTATAACAGAACCCGCAATTGAATGCAAACAATTTCTGACAGGATTTGAAGCCCTTGCGTGGTATCCTTATTGCTGCAACGGAGGGACAAGCAATGAAATCAGGAAAAATCATTCTTTTGCAGGCAGCTCTTCTGATATTTCTCCTCCCGGCAGTGTTTTTTCCCTTCTTCCGGGATGGACAGCGGGAGATTGCGCAGGCGCAGCCTCCAAGCGCACCGGCATCTTACGGGATCTCTGTTCGCCAAGGGAACACCAATGTAGAAATGGAGCTGGAGGAATACGTGGTTGGTGTAGTGCTGGCAGAAATGCCGGCAGAGTTTGAGCCGGAGGCGCTGAAGGCACAGGCGGTGGTGGCCAGGACGTTCGCCTGGAAGGCATTTGTCACCGGGGGAAAGCATGGCGACGGCTCTGTGTGTATCGATCCCGGCTGTTGTCAGGGCTATATCGCGCCGGGGCATTTTCTTCAGGCCTATGGGACCAACGAGGAATTGGCCAGGGTTCGCTTCGCCGTCAGCGCCAGCGCCGGACAGGTGCTTACCTACCAGGGAGAGCTGATCGAGGCAACCTATTTTTCCAGCACCGCCGGATATACCGAGGATGCAGCCGCGGTATGGGGAAGCAGTTACCCCTACCTTGTTTCCAAGGAAAGCCCGGAGGAGGCGGACGAGGAAAGCGTCGCTTTTTCCCGCGCCTATTTGGAAAAGGCCCTGGGTGTACGGCTGGAAGAGGACACCGACCGCTGGTTTACCCAGTGGGAGTACACCAGCGGGGAGGGTGTCGCCGCGGTCACTGTGGGCGGCCAGCGTTTTTCCGGCACGCTTTTGCGAAAAAAGCTGAAATTACGCTCCACCGCTTTTTCCGTGACCGTTCAGAATGACGCGGCAGTTTTCCAAACCAGGGGCTATGGCCACCGGGTCGGCATGAGCCAGCTGGGGGCGGATGCCATGGCTGCCTCCGGCAGTGCCTACCAGGAGATCCTTTCCTATTATTACACGGGAACAGAGCTGAAGAGCATCGAAAAAGAAAATTGAAATATTCATATTTTCATGCTATAATTTCAGAAAAACCAGACGGAGGTGCAATATGCAGTTAACGATCAATGGCTATGCTGTGCAGGCCGGTCCGGGACAGTCCCTGCGAGAGCTGATCCAGGTCCTGAATATGGATTCGCCCAGTTTGAAGGAGCGGCCGCTGGCGGCTAAAATTGCCGGAGAGGTGTTTACCCTGAATTATATTCCTGTCCGCACCTCTTCTGAGGAGCAGGACAGCACTACCATGCGCCGTGCAATGGCCGCCTCCAACGGAGAGATCCATCTGCTTCGCTATTCCGACGGCCCGGGCAAGAAGGTGTATACCCGCACGGCGTGCTTCCTGCTGTTCCTGGCCATCCGCGCCCTCTGGCCGGATGCCGTCTCCAAAATCAGCTGTACCTTGGGCAACAGCGTGTTTCTCTCTGTTGAAAATGAGGGCGGCATCAATGTGACAGCGCTGAAGCAGAAAATGGACGAATACATCCGAGAGGATTTTCCCATCATCCGTAAAAGAATATCCCGCCAGGAGGCCATTGCCCAATTCCGGCGCAACGACCAGCCGGATAAGGCGGAGCTTCTGCAATGGTCCCAGGCGGATTCCTTCGACGAGTACGTCTACAAGGACTATTCGGACTATTTCTTTGGAGAGATGCTGCCCTCCTCCGGCTATCTGACGGTCTGGAATCTGCTCCCGGCAGAGGGGGGCGTTATCCTGCTCTACCCGGATGATCTGGCCCCGGATAAAACCACACGCTTTGAATCCAGCCCCAATTTCTTCTCGGTATTCTCCGAGGGAAAGCGCTGGGGGACGCTGATGGAGTGCGAAACGGTTTCTGACCTGAACCGCAAAACCATGTCTGGCAGCATCCGGGAGCTGATCCGGGTCAATGAGGCGCTCCACGAGAAGCGGATATCCCAGATCGCGGACATGGTCTGTCAGCGCTCTGCCCAGGTGGTCATGCTGGCAGGCCCCAGCTCCTCCGGCAAGACGACCACAGCCAACCGCCTGGCCACCCAGCTTCGGGTACATGGAAAAAAGCCCATCCTGATGAGCCTGGACAACTATTATATCGACCGGGATAAGCTTGCACCTGGCCCGGATGGCAAAGTGGACCTGGAGCATATCAATACGCTGGATACTGAGCTGTTCCGGCAGAACATTTCCTGCCTGCTCTCCGGCGGAGAGACGGCGTTGCCCACCTTCAATTTTGTGCAGGGCAAGCGGGCGTGGGATGGCCGCCAGCTGCGGCTGGGGGAGAATTCCGTCATCATCGTGGAGGGCATCCACGGACTGAATCCCCAGATGCTTCCCGATGGTGTGCCGGAGAATAAGATATTCAAGCTGTACGTCAGTCCGCTCCTGCCGCTGAATCTGGATAACCACAACCGGGTGCCAACCAGCTATCTGCGTCTGCTGCGCCGGATCGTCCGTGATTTTGAAACCAGGGGTTCCTCTGTGGAGCGTACCATTTCCATGTGGGACTCTGTGCAGAGCGGTGAAAAACGCTGGATTTTCCCTTATCAGGAAAATGCGGATGTCATTTTTAACAGCTCTACACTGTATGAGCTCGCCGTCCTGAAAAAGCATATCTTCCCCCTGCTGACCCAGATCATGCCGGAGGACAGCTGCTATGACCAGGTGTGCTCCATTGTCAAGATCCTGGATTACATTCAGGAGGCAGATGTGGACAACGAAATTCCGCCCACCAGCATCGTCCGCGAATTTATCGGGGGCAATACGTTTTATCGCTGATAAAAAATTGGGGCTGTTGCAAAATTCTTTTTTGCAGCAGCCCTATTGCTTCACCCTGAGC
>ENA-OUQF01001220-OUQF01001220.1-human-gut-metagenome-genome-assembly--contig:-NODE-1220-length-16021-cov-6.394776_pt1 | contig 16021 bp, 14 predicted proteins | sample MGYA00237947_ERZ548826 | MGnify/ENA primary metagenome ERZ548826 (study PRJEB26490, sample SAMN05194701) | human gut metagenome | biome: terrestrial biome; feature: human-associated habitat; material... | reverse complement strand
GGCCCATTTCCAGCCCATCCCGGGTGACAAAGCTGTTCAGCGCCATGTTCTGGCTTTTAAAGGGGGCTACCCGGTAGCCGTCCTGTGCAAAAATACGGCACAGCGCGGTGCACAGCAGGCTTTTGCCCGCACCGCTCATCGTGCCCTGTACCATGATACATTTTGCCCGGCTCATGCAAGCACCTCCTGTAAGGTTTTTAAAAGCTGCTGGTTTTCCGGCGCGGTGCGCACGGCGGTGCGGTACCAGCTGCCGTCCAGTCCGGGATAGTTGCCGCAGCTGCGCAGCACGATGCCGCGCTGCCGCAGGGCATCGCCCAGTGCTTCCGGCGCTTGGAACAGCAGATAATTTGCGCTGCCATCCAGCACCCGCAGCCCCAGTGCACGCAAACCATCCCGCAAAACAGGACGCTGCTCTGCAATCAATTCTTGCACCCGGGCTACATAGGCGGTCTCGTCCAGCGCCGCCAGCCCCGCCGCCTGTGCAAGGCTGGAAACTGCCCACGGCTGCCCGGCGGCCTGCATCTTATCCAGCAGAGCGGTGTTGCTGCACAGGCAGTAGCCCAGCCGCACTCCGGCCATGCCGTACAGCTTTGTAAAAGCTTTCAGGATGATGAGGTTCGGGCTTGCCAGAAGCTTTTTGGCAGACAGCACCTCACTTTGCGGCAGAAAGTCCAGAAAGCACTCGTCCACCACCAGCAGCGCACCGCAAGCTTCGCACCGGTGCAACACCGCCTCCACCAGCGCTAGCGGCGTCAGCTGCCCGGTAGGGTTATTGGGCTGACAGAGGAATACCATGTCGGTGTGCTCGTCCACAGCGGAAATGAACGCTTCCGTCACTGCAAAATCTTCGCTTTCCCGCAGGAAATGCCGCCGGACGGTGCAGCCCGCGGTTTCCAGCGCGGCGGCATACTCCGCAAAGGTAGGGGCGGGCAGCAGCGCGGTGCGGGGCTTTGCCGCCCACACCAGCCGGAAAATGAGGTCTGCCGCGCCGTTGCCGCACAGGATATGCGCTGCGGGCACGGTTTCGTGCACTGCCAGCTTTGCCCGCAAAGCGCGGCAGAGGGGGTCGGGGTAGCGGTCTGCGGTGGCAAGCGCGGCGGTGATGGCCTTTGCCACCCCCTCCGGCAGTCCCAGCGGGCTGACATTGGCCGAAAAGTCCAGCGCGTCCTGTCCGTACTGCGCCCGGTAACCGACCCAGTCGCCGCCATGTACAAGCTGCATCATAAAATACCTCGTATCACCAGCCCAAGCGCCAGCGCCAGCAGGCTTTCGGCGTACATCATGCGGTCAGCGCGGCGGATATCCTCCGGCTCAATGGGACGCACGGCATCGCCGATGGTGGGCTTGGGGTAGTATTGACCAAAATAGTAGGCAGGCCCCGCCAGCTGCACGTTCAGTGCACCGGCGCAGGCACTTTCGGTCTGGGCACTGTTGGGGCTGGCGTGGTTGCGCCTGTCCCGCCGCCAGATGTGCCACGCACTGCGGGCATCGTTGCCGGTCAGGGCAGCAGCGGCTACCCACAGCAGGGCGGCAATGCGGCTGGGCAGGTAGTTCGCAATATCATCCAGCTTTGCCGCCGCACGCCCAAAGCGCAGATATCGCTCGTTTTTGTAGCCCACCATGCTGTCCATGGTGTTGATGGCCTTGTAGGTCAGTGCCAGCGGAGCGCCGCCCAGCAGCATATACAACAGCGGCGCGATCACGCCATCGCTGGCGTTTTCCGCCACGGTCTCCACAGCGGCCTTGGTCACGCCTTCGGCGGTAAGCGCCTGCGTGTCCCGCCCCACGATGCGGCTTACCGCAATGCGGGCGGCGGGCAGGTCGGGCTTTGTCAGCTCCCGGTAGACGTTCGTACTCTCTTGCACAAGCCCCTTTGCCGCCAGTGCCTGTCCGCACCAGAACATCTGCACTGCCAGTCCCAGCAGTGGGTGCAGGGCAGCGGCTCCCATGCAGACAAGGCTTGTGATCGCAAAGGTGCCTACCGGCAGACAAAAGGCTAAGATACGCCCGCCCCAAAGCTCGCCCTCCGGCGTTTTGGGCAGGCGGGCACGCAGTCCCTTTTCCAGCGCAGAGATGGCTTTGCCCATATACACTACCGGGTGCGGCAGCCACGCCGGGTCACCGAAAATCGCGTCCAGCACAAAGCCGCCCAGTACCGCGTAGCCGATCATGCCTGCGCCTCCTTTGTGTACTGTACGGTCTTTACCAGATACAGCACCCGCTTGGACGCCCAGTCCTTGGCGTCCAGCACAAAGCCGCCTGCGTTGGGAGCGCACCATTCGTAATAATCCTTGTGGGGCAGGGCATAGCGTTCCATGGCAGCCATCTGGGTGCCGCCGTGGGCTAAGATGACCAGCATCTCCTCGCCATCCGCAAGGGCTTTGTCCACCAGTGCGGAAAATGCTGCGCAGATGCGCTCACAAAACGCGGCCTTGGTCTCGCCGTCCGGGCAGGGGCTTTCACAGTTGGCGGCTACCCATGCAAGGTAGTCCGGGTCGTGTTCCATCTCAATATAGTTTCTCCCCTCAAAGCTGCCAAAGCACATCTCCTTCAGCCCGTCTGTTTCTACGAGCTTTGCGCCCGGGAACAGCACCTCGGCGGTCTGCCGGGTACGGCAAAGAGGAGTAATGTACACGGTCTTGGGGGAGATGTCTGCCCGGCACAGCATAGCGCGCCCGGCGGCAGAAAGCGGGATATCCCGCTGCCCCTGATAACGCTTTTCGGCGTTGTATTCGGTCAGGCCGTGGCGCAATAAATAAATCAGCATTCCGGCAATTCTCCTTTCAAAACAGTGGGGATGCCGCAAAACATCTGCACCACGCACTTAGCGCGCGCCGCCAGCATACAGGCCAGCCGCCCGGCATTTTCCCGCGCGGCACGCTCTGCCGGGTCTATGGGCACCACACCGCCGCCCACCTCGGTGGACAGCACGATATCATAAGCGGATAATTTGTCCGCGAGTTTCTCAAGTTCAGCGTTGTCTTTGCACCCGGCGGCAAGCTGCTGCACGTCTGCAATGCAGCGGCCGGGCAGGGTGCGGGCAAAGGTTCGCTTGCCGCTATAAAGCGGCCCGGTAATAAAAATCATATCAGCCCTCCCCACTGGCAGGCGCACAGCGCCGCCAGCATCCAAAGCTCAGTCTTTTGCAAAAACCACCCGGCAAGATCTCCGGTAATGCCGCCCAGCTGCTGCACAGCTACATGGTGATACCACAAAAACAGCAAGATTGCAACTGCCGCCAGTGCTCCGCCGTCTAAAGCCAGCAGCGCCCCGCAAAGCAGTATCGCCAGCACTGCCAGCACATTGCGCACAGCGGTGCGGTCGGCAGCGGAGGCAAAGGTATGGGCAAGGCCGGTGTTTTTTGCCATGGGAAAGGCCGCCACCGCAAGGCCGGAGAACGCCCGCTCCAAAACCAGTGCCAGCGTCCACAGCGCGCCCACCCGGGGCGTGAACTGCACGCAGGCGGCGAGGCAGAGGTAAGCCGCAAAATAGCTGCACAGCCGGATGACCGCAAAGGCACCGCAGTGCGGGTCTTTTAAAATTTCCAGCTTCTTTTCCCGGTCGCCGTAGCTGGCAAGGGCGTCACAGGTGTCGGCATAGCCGTCCAGATGGATGCCGCCGGTCACCCACACCGGCACAAGGCAGAACCCTGCCGCCCGCGCCGGGGCGGGCAGAGGCAGCACCCCGCACACGCACCACAGCACCCCGCATAAAAGCCCTACCAGCGGGAAGGCGCACAGCGCATACCGCATATTCTTTTCGTTCCACCCAAACTGCGGCACCGGCACCGCTGAAAACATGGCAAAGGCCACCGCAATGGTCTGCAAAACGATCATTTTTCCACTCCTTTATAATAGACGGGGATGCCGCACACCACCCGCACTACGGCGTCTGCCCGGGCGGCAAGTGCGTTGTTCACCCGTGCCAGCGCCAGCAGATAGCGGTCTGTGTCTCCGGCATAGTCCGCGCCGCCGCTGAAAACCTCGTTGGAGACAACGATCAAGTTTTCACACTGTGCGGCAAGGGCATCCAACCCCTGCAAAATGTGCTCGGCGGCGGCATCGCCCGCGCCGGCGGGGTCGTACAGCTCGTTAGCGGTCAGATTGCCTAAGTCTTCCAGCAGCGCCGTGCCCCTGCGGGGCAGACGCACCGTCTCTAAATGCAGCGGGCACTCAAGGGTCTCAAACTGCTTTGCGGCGCGCATTTTGCGGTGTTTTTCCACCCGGGCGGCGCACTCGGCATCCCACACCTGCATGGTGGCCAGATAATACCGCGGCAAAGTACTGCGCAGCACAAGGGCTTCGGCATATTCGCTTTTGCCGCTGGCTGCGCCGCCCAGTACCAGCGTCAGCATTGGGGCGTATACGGCGCAATGCCGCCCTCCGCAAAGGAATAGCACCCCTCGTACACCGCCAGCGCCATGTCCCACAGTGGGATACTGGCCACTGCGCCGGTGCCCTCGCCCAGATGCAGCCCGGCGGTGAGCAGGGGCGTTTTGCCTAATGCTTCCAGTACCAGCCGGGCGGCAGGCTCGGTGGAACAGTGGCTGGCAAACACAGCCTTGGATGCTGCCGGGCACAGCCGCACGGCGCACAAAGCCGCCACTCCGCTGATAAAGCCATCCATCAGCACGGGCACACCCGCCAGCGCCCCGCCCAGAAACATCCCGCACAGCCCGGCGATATCAAAGCCGCCCAGCTTGCTCAGTACGTCCAATACATCATCGGGGTTGGGGACATTGCAGGCAATGCCCCGCCGGATGGTGTCCACCTTGCGGGCAAGCCCTGCGTCGGAAAGCCCTGCACCGCGCCCGGTCATGGTCTGCACCGGCTGTGCCAGCAGCACGGCGGCTACGGCGCTGGAGGTGGTGGTGTTGCCAATACCCATCTCACCGGTAGCCACCAGCCCGTAGCCCTCGGCGGCAAGCTGCCGGGTCAGGGCGATGCCCCGGCCAATGGCCTCCACTGCCTCGGCGCGGGTCATGGCAGGGCCTTTGGTAAAGTCCGCAGTCCCGGCGGCAATGCGGCAGTCCCGCACGCCGGGTACGGGCGCACCGGCAATGCCCAAATCCACCGGCAGCACATCGCAGTGCGCCGCCTGTGCCATCCTGCATACGCTGGTGCGCCGCGCAGCAAGGTTCTCGGCTACGGCGCGGGTCACGCTCTGGTCGGTCTGGCTTATGCCCTGCGCCACCACGCCGTTGTCCGCACAGAGCACCGCCACCGCTCGGCGGGAAAAATCAAACTGCGCCGTGCCGGTCAGCGCAGCGGCATCTTCCAGCAGGGTCTCCAGTGCGCCCAGCCCGCCCAAGGGTTTAGCAAGGCTGGCCCAGTGGGTATGGGCGGCGGCGCGGGCGGTTTCGTCCGGCGGGGTGATAGCAGCAAGCAGCTGCATCAGTTCAGCTTCGGTCATTTTTGTCATCCTTTGTGTTTCAAAAAGTGCTGCGCCGCCTGCACAAAGCGGCGGGGCAGGGCAGTGCCAGCCCAGTAAAGATGCGGGAAACCGGCATACAAATGCGCGCTTGCAAAGCCGCATTCCCACTGCCTTTTTTTAGCTTTGCACACAGAAAAGTCTGCGCCATTCTCGGAGGAATCCCAGTGGTGGAATTCATGGACGGGCAGCGTTTCTCCAGCGTGGAAAAGCATACTGTCGGCCTTTGCCGTCATGGCGGCATAGCCAAAGCGCACCAGCCGCCCGGTGTTGTGCCCGCTGCCCGGCAGCACACCCGTCATGGGGTAAACCTTGCTGTCTGTGCCCTCCAGCGTCTGCCCTAAGTACAGAAAGCCGCCGCACTCGGCAGCGGTGGGCAGCCCCTCTTGCCCTGCGTCCCGGATAGCAGCACGCAGGGCGATGTTCTCACTCAGCTGCCGGGCGTACAGCTCCGGGTAACCCCCGGGCAGGTACAACCCGCCGATATTTTCCGGCAGGGCGGCATCCCGCAGCGGGCTGAAAAATGCAAGCTCTGCACCCGCATCCCGCAAGGCGTCCAACGTTTCAGCGTAGGCAAAGCAGAAGGCTTCATCCCGCGCTACGGCAATGCGAACGGAGGGCGTGCACGGCGCGGCAAGCGGCGGCGCAGCCGGGGCAGGACGGTCGGTCAACACTGCCAGCTGTGTCCAGTTCAGCACAAGGGCATCGGCAAGCTTGCCCAGCTTTTGCTGTAAGTCCGATATCTCTCCAGCGGTTTTCAGCCCGAGGTGGCGGCTTTCGATGACGCACCCCGGCAGATGGGGCAGATACCCCACCACCGGCAGACCGGTCTCGGCTTCCAGCATTGGACGCAGCGTTTTGTACAAGGCTTCAGAGCAATCGTTAAGCAGAATGCCCACGATATGGCTGGGCGTGCGGAACTGCAAAAGCCCCCGCAGCTCGGCAGCAAGGGTGATGCTTGCCCCTTTTGGCTGCACTACCAGCAGCACCGGCAGCGCCAGCGTATCGGCCAGCTCCCAAGCGCTTGCACGGGTTGTCAGTCCCTGCCCGTCGTAAAAGCCCATGGCACCCTCGCATACGGCAGCGCCGTGCCCGGCGGCATACCGGGCGTAAAGCGTGCGCACCGTATCCGGGGCAGAGAGGTAGAGGTCTAAATTGTGGCTTTCAACCCCAAGCGCGCTGCGGTGAAACATAGGGTCGATGTAGTCCGGCCCGCATTTGAAGGCGCAAGGGTCAGTCCCGCGCCGCTGCAAGGCGGTCAGCACGGCACAGGTAACGGTGGTCTTGCCGCTGCCGGAGCGCGGCGCGGCGATGAGAAACTGCATCATGTCCGTGCCCCCATAATGAGAAACACCGGGTTGTTAGCCATCAGCAGATGCAGACTGCCCGCCGTTTTTGTGCGGCTGACGGCGATCTGCGTCACCTCGGCGGCAAGGCCGTGGGCGGTCAGAGCAGCCACGGCGACGCTGAGTGTTTCCAGCGCAATGGCGGCGATGCACAGCCGCACGGCTGGATTTTTGTGCAGCACAGCGTTTATAACGGCGTCCATATTGCCCTTTGTGCCGCCGATGAATACAGCATCCGGTGTAGGCAGCGCGTCCAAAGCTTCAGGGGCTTTGCCCTCGATCAGGGTTAGATTATAAACTGCGAATTTCTCACGGTTTTTCTGGATAAGTATACAGGCTTTCGGGTCACACTCTACGGCATATACCTGCCCGGCAGGGGCGGCAAGCGCCAGCTCCACGCTCACGCTGCCGGTGCCAGCGCCTACGTCCCATAGGGTGTCCGTGGGGGTGACCGCCAGCTTTGCCAGCGCGGCGGCGCGCACCTCCTGCTTTGTCATGGGCACAGCGCCCCGGATAAAAGCCTCATCCGGTAGACCGGGGGTGCGGCGGGGCGGTAAAGCCTCCCGCTCGATGAGCAATACGCTCAGCGGTGCAAAGGTTTGCTCTGCCAGTTCCCGGGCAAGGCCAAAGCGGATGGATTCCGCCGGTGTGCCAAGGTTTTCGCCCACAAGGGCGTGAGCAGCACCCAGCCCGGCAGCGGTCAGCTTGGCACACAGAGAGGCAGGGGTGTCCCCGCCGCCAGTGAGGAAAAACACCTGTGGATGCGCCAAAACCTCGGCTACGGGGTCGCAGGCGCGGCCATGGGCCGATACCAGCCTCCAGTCCTGCCAAGGGCGTCCCACTGCTGCGGCTAAAAGCTGCACGCTGGAAAGCCCGGGCAGCACCCGGACAGAGTGGCCCATAGCCCGCAGCAGGGGCAGTAGTTTTGCAGCACCGGAGTAAAACCCGGTGTCGCCGCTGTACAAAACAGCGGTGTCGGTGTCCGGCTGCGCAGCAAGACACGCAAGGATTTCATCAGGTTTATATACAGCTTTGCAGTTATCAGTGCAGCCGACCGGCAGATGCTCCAGTAAGCGCTTTGCTCCAAGAATCAGCCCTGCGCCTTGCAGTGTGGCCAGTCCTTGCGCGGTCAGGCTTTCCGGGCAGCCGGAGCCCATTCCGATCAGAGAGATCATACCAGAACCTCCTTGCAGCGTGCCAAAATTTGTGCGGCAGTTTGTCCATTTTCAGCCGGGCGACGCACCACGATCAGCTGTGCACCGGTGTCCTGCGCGGCCTGTGCTTTTTCGGCAAAGCCGCCCACAGCACCGCCGTCCTTGGTGACCAGATACTGGATGGAGAATTGCTTCATCAGAGCGCAGTTCAGCGCATAGCTGAAAGGCCCCTGCATGGCAATGATGTTCTTATGCGGAATACCGGCGGCCTCGCAGGCGGCAATGCCCTCCCGCGTGGGCAGCACCCGGGGGAACAGCCGCTCCGGGCCGAGCGCCGCAAAAGCGGCAAGCTCTTTCGCGCCGGTGGCCAGCAGCACATTGCCGCTGCACCCGGCCAGAAATGCAGCCGCGTGGGCGGCGGTGGCAAACACCATGCTCCCGGCAGGCAAGGGACTTTCTTCCCGCAGCAGCCGGTGATACTCCACCCCGGCCACGGCACACGCCGTCCGGATGTTTTTTGTGGCGTCCACCGCATAGGGGTGGGTGGCGTCCACGCACAGGGCGGCGCCATGCAAAAGGGTGGTCATTTCCTCGGTAGTCAGCCGACCGCAGTGCACGGAGATGCCGTCCGCTTTGCCCTGTTCCTCTGCACCCAGCGGGGTGGCAACACTGACCAGAACCTCTGCTCCCAGCGCCGCCAGCTGCCGGGAGAACACCCGCCCCTCGGTAGTGCCGCTAAAAACCACTGCCTTCATCTGCGGTACCCCCGTGGGGTGACCATTCTGCCGCCCAGCTGCTTTGTGGCGGCGTTGCCGATGTACACGGTGGTAAACATATCCACCGCAGTGTCTTTCAGCTGGGCAAGGGTCAGGATTCGGGCGGTCTGACCATCCCGGCCGATGTTGCGCACGATGCCGCAGACGGTATCGGCGCTTTTGCCACTTTCCAGCAGGAGGCGCACCGCCCTTGCCAGATAGTCCGGTCTGCCCTTGGAGGAGGGATTGTACAGTGCAACGCAGAAATCTCCCATAGCGGCGCAAGCCAGCCGCTTCTCGATGACCTCCCACGGGGTCAGCCGGTCGGAAAGGGAAATGACGCAAAAATCGTGCGCCAGCGGTGCGCCCAGCACTGCCCCGCCGCTGAGCGCAGCGGTCAGTCCGGGCACGATCTCCACGGCAACGTCCGGATAATCCGGGGCAAGTTCCAGCAGGGGGCTTGCCATGCCGTACACCCCGGCATCGCCGGAGCAGACCAGCGCCACCCGCTTGCCGGTGCGTGCTTTTTCCAGCGCCCAGCGGCAGCGGTCGATTTCCTGCGTCATGCCGGTGGCGTAGTATTCTTCGCAGGGAAATTCATCGCGGATGAGGTCAAGATAGACCTTATATCCACAAATCGCGTCAACGCTTTCCAGCGTATTCGCGGCCTGCTGGGTCATATAAAAAGGCTCGCCGGGGCCAAGCCCCACGACATAGACTATCTTCTCGGGACGGTCAATATCGATTTCCATCACGTCAAGCATTCTGCCACCTCCAGTCCGGGGCAAAGGGCCTGTACGCCAGCGCAAAGGTCACGCCGCTGCAGGCAAATTTCGGGTAAAACAGGCTGCCGTCTGCGTCCAGCACAGCCGCTCGCTCGCAGACATTGTCTACCCCGGTCACGCTCTGTACAAAAGGGGAGGGGGTGAACTGTCCGGGCACGCTGCGCAGTTGTGCGGCAGAGTAAAACCGCACCGGCCAGCCGTGCGCCTGACAAAAGGCCAGCAAGCCCGGCTCGTTTTGCTTTAGGTCGATGCTTGCGGCGGCGGTGACTGCCCGCGCAGCAAAGCCGTACCGGGTGCAGAAGGCGGCAAAGGCAGCTTCCAGCGTTTCAGCGCTTGTGCCCCGCTTGCAGCCGATGCCCAGCACTCCGATGCACGGCACAAGATGCAGTGCCTGCCCGGTGGGGCAAAGGGTGAGTGCAAAGTCGGCTTTTTCCGGGGTATCAGCGAGGAATAACCCTGCGGGCACGGTGCCCATTACCGGGAAATCAGCCCGGTAATATACCGGCTGCCCGGCCAGTAATTTGCCACTGACCAGCTTGATGCGTTCCGGCTCCAGTACCATGCAGTTTTGGTGTTTTGCCCACTCGTCTACTGCAAAAATGCCGTGGGCATCGGTGGCGGTGGTGATCACCGGCACGGCTCCGCATACAGCGGCAATGGCCCGCGCAAGATCGTTTGCACCGCCCAGATGTCCGGACAGAATGGGCACGGCAAACCGCCCGCATTCGTCCACCACTACCACAGCCGGGTCGGTAGTCTTGCTCTTGCAGTGGGGCGCGATGGCCCGCACTGCAATACCCGCAGCTCCTACAAATATCAGCGCATCAGAATGCACAAACTGTGCGCTTGACCATTCTGCAAGAGAAACACCATCCCGCCCGCACCGGGCAACACTGCCGGGCAAGGCGACGGCCAGACGCTTTGCTAGCGCAAGGCCGGTATCCGTAAAGGCAAGGTAAGCGCGGGTCATACCGGTTCTCCTTTGCGGAACTCGGTGGTAAAGGCGGGGTCGTACAGCTTGCTGCGCTCGTACTGCGTGCCGAGAAAATCTCCCACTACGATAAGTGCCGTCTTGGTAATGCCCGCTGCACGGGTGCTCTCAGCCAAAGAACCAACTGTGCACCGCACGATTTTTTCTTCCGGCCAGCTGGCCTTGTACACCACGGCGGCGGGGGTGTCCGGTGTATACGCGCCCTGCAAAAGCGCCGTCTGCACCTTGTCAATCAGCCCGATGGACAGGAAGATCACCATGGTCGCGCCGTGGGCGGCAAGGCTTGCCAGCCTTTCCCGCTCCGGTACGGGGGTGCGCCCCTCCATGCGGGTGATGATGACCGTCTGGCTGACCATGGGCAGGGTATACTCGGCGTTCAGCGCAGCGGCAGCGCCGCAAAAGCTGGAAACACCGGGGGTATCATCGTAACAAATGCCGTCTGCGTCCAGTGCATCCATCTGCTCCCGGATGGCACCGTACAGGCAGGGGTCGCCAGTGTGTAACCGCACAGTGCTTTTACCGGCAGCTTCCATCCGGCGCATCACGTCCAGCACCTGCTCCAGCGTCATTTCGGCGCTGTTATAGATGGCACAGCCCGGCTTTGCCAGCCCCAGCAGTGCCGGGTTGACCAGACTGCCTGCGTAAATAATGCAGTCTGCGGCCTGTAAAAATGCTGCGCCGCGCTGGGTGATCAGATCCGGTGCGCCGGGCCCGGCACCTACAAAATGTACCATGTGCGTTACTCCTTCCATTCGTTCAGCAGACGGGCGGCAGTTTCGGTCTGTCCCAGCGGGCCATGCTGGTTTGAAAACAGCACGGCGCCCACCCGGACCGCCCCGCCCGCGCGGCGGTCAAGATGCAGCTGGATGGCGGCAAGCAGGCTTTGCAGCACCGGCTCCCGCAGTCCGGCTGTATCCAGAATCTCCAGACAGGCATCCGTGGTGGCTGCATTGTACAGTGCGGTGCACACCTCTCGGTCAGCACCGCACAGGGCAGCATGGGTGCAGAACAGCTCCGTGCGGCAGTCTGCCGTGTGGGAATGGGTGTTCATAATGCCGCCCGCCAGCTTGCACAGCTTGCCGATGTGTCCCACCAGCAGCACCTGTTTGAAGTGCGCCGCCGCTGCCATATCCAGCGTATCTCCGATGAAGTTGGATGTCTTGACCACCGGGATATCAGCAAACTGCGGATACGTTTCGTGCAGATAGTCCAACCCGTAATTGCCCGGGGCAAGGATGAGCCGCCGGTGGTCCTTTGCCCGCAGCGCCGCCTGATTCATCTCCAGCTGGATGGTGTCCAGAATGGCCTGCTGGCTCATGGGTTCTACAATGCCGCTGGTGCCCAGCACCGACAGCCCGCCCTCCACCCCGATATGGGGGTTAAAGGTGCGCCGGGCTACCTCCTCGCCGCCGGGGATGGAGATAGTCACGGCAAAGCCGCCGGGGTAACAGGCGGCTTCCGCCTCCCGGCGCAGCGCCTCGGTGATCATCTGCCGGGGCACATGGTTGATGGCGGCCTGCCCAACCGGCTGGTCTAGCCCGGGCTTCGTCACCCGGCCCACTCCCGCGCCGCCGGTAATACATATCTCGGGCGTGCCGGGCAGCAGCGTCACCGTGGCGGTCACCGGCAGACCGGTGGTCACGTCCACATCGTCGCCGCCGTCCTTTTCAATGGCGCATTCCGCACCCTCGGCAACGGTGCGGCAGAACAGGGGGGCAACCTCTACCACAATGCCTTTCGGCGTGCGCAGGGCGACGGTTTCCGGTGCTGTGCCGGTCAGCAGCAGCCGGGCGGCCCCGGCAGCGGCCAGCGCCGCACAGGTGCCGGTAGTGTACCCGCAACGCAGCAGCTTCTGCCCGCTGCGCACATAGTGCTCAAATTGGGGCTTTTCCGGCTTTGGTGGACCAAAAACAGCGCTGTACTGTGCTTCCGTCAGGCCGTAGAGCACTTTGATATTTTCCCTGGCAAAGGCCTGTGCCGGGGACATGGGGGCAGAGACGCCGTGCGGCGAAACACATACCACCGCGTCCGCAATCTTCTGCGCCATGTCCAGCTCGTGCAGGGTCACGATGACCGCAAGCTGCTGCTCATGCGCCAGCTTTTGCAAAATGGTCAGTAGTTCGATCTTGCCCTTGATATCCAGAAAAGAGGTGGGCTCGTCCAGCAGAAGCACCTGCGGCTGCTGACAGACTGCCCGCGCCAGCAAAATGCGCTGCCGCTGCCCATCGCTGACGCAGTTAAAGTCCCGGTTGGCCAGATGCGCCGCGCCCACCAGCTCCAGCGCGTTTTGTACCTGCTTTTTGTCCTCAGCGGAAAGGATGCCCAGCCGCCCGGTGTAGGGGATGCGTCCTGCCGCCGCAAACTCAAAGCAGGTGGTCAGCTCGGTGCGGCGGGTGTGGGGCAGCATCAGGGCCAGCTTCCGGGCCCGGGCCGGGCCGGTGTAATCGGTCAGGCTGCGGCCATCCAGCAGGACAGCCCCGCCCAGGGGGGCCAGCTGGCCCGCCAGCGTTTTGAGCAGGGTGGATTTGCCCGCGCCGTTTGGCCCGATGAGGGCCAGGATCTGCCCCGGCACCGCCCCCAGCGTGATGCCGGAAGCAAGGGGCGCACCGCCATAGCCGATGGCCAGCTCTTTCGTTTCACAGCGGTATTTCATCGCACACCCTCCTGACCCCGGCGCACCAGCAGCCAGATGACCACCGGTGCACCAAACACTGCCGTTACGGCGCTGATCGAAAGCTCGGTGGGGGCAAACATACTGCGGGCGATGAGGTCGCACAGCAGGCAGAAGGCGGCCCCGCCCAGGCAGCACCCGGGCAGCACCACCAGCGGCCTTGCGCTGCCGAACAGCTGCTTGACCAGATGGGGCACCGCAATGCCCACAAAGGAGATGGGCCCCGCAAAGGCCGTGACACAGGCAGCCAGCAGGCTGGAAAGCAGCACCAGCAGCCGGGAAAAGGCTTTGACATTGATGCCCACGCTCCGGGCGTAGTCCTCCCCCATCTGGTAGGCGGCCATGGGCTTGGAAAGGCAGAACGCTGCCGCCAGAGCGGGCAGCACCACCAGCGCCGCCGCCCGCACATTGCCCCAGGTCATGCCGGAAAAGCTGCCCTGAGACCAGTTGTGGAGGTTGACGATGTTGCTGTCCTGGGCAAAGGCCACCACAAACTCCGTAACGGCCGAACAGATGTAGCCGATCATTACGCCGCAGATGACAAGGATGCTCATCCGCTGCACCCGCCGGGAGACCGCCAGCACAAAGGCCATGGAGGCCATGGCCCCCGCAAAGGCGGCGGTGATCAGGGTAAGGGAGCTGGTGAGCAGGCCCTGGTTCAGAAAAGCCACCATGACCAGTGCCACGGCCAGCTTGGCCCCGCTGGAAATGCCCATGACAAAGGGCCCTGCAATGGGGTTGGCAAAAAAGGTCTGCAGCAGGTAGCCTGCCGCCGAGAGCGCCGCCCCCAGCAGCACCACCATCACGGCCCGGGGCAGGCGCAGCTGGGTGATGATGCCCACGCTCAGAGCGTCCTGCCCGCGGCCGGTCAGGGCCGCCAGCACTGCCCCCGGTGTCAGGGACACACTGCCCCAGAACAGGTTGGCGGCAAACAGCACCGCCAGCAGCAGGGCAAGGATGCCGTAAGAAAGGATCAGGCGCTTTTTGCTGGTCATAGGTTACTCTACTTTCCTCAGAAATTGCAGGTCGGCGGGGTCGTTCTCCGTAAAGACACGGTGCAGATCGAGCACAAAATCGACCAGCGCCGTGCTCTGCTGGAAAAAGCTCTGGGTGGTGCACCAGACACTGCCGCTCTGCACAGCCTTGAACTCGGCCAGCAGGGGGCATTTTGCCACCAGTTCCTCCGTGGTATGCACCACGCCCTCAATGGTGCTGTTGTAAAGGAGCACATCCGCATCCTTTGCACCGGCATAAAAATCCTCCAGCGGCAGGTTCATGGTGGAAAGGTTGTTGCCGTTGTCGGTCAGGTCCGCAAACACATAGTCACCGCCCGCCATCTCGATCATCTGGGCCACATAGTCGCCGCCCTTGCGCACATTGGCAAGGTTGTTGGCTGTGATGGAGAAAAAGGCACAGCGCTTGCCGGTGGGAGCCTGCTCGGCCAGCGGTGCAAGGCGCTCCACCTGCCGGGCGAACTCCTGTTCCGCCAGCTCCTCTTTCCCCAGCAGGATGCCCCAGAACTTGAGCCATTCCAGCCGGGCCAGTGGGCCGCTCTCATAGCTGGAGCGCTCCACCAGCACCGGAATGCCGAACCGTTCCAGCTGCTCCTTGACCTCTGGGGTGTGGTAGATCATGGTGTTCTCGATGGCAAGGCCGCAGTTGGCCGCAAGGATCTTTTCATAGTCCGGGGCGCTGTACTTGCCCGCATAGGCAATGCGCCCGTCCTCCATAGCGGCTCTGGCCTCATCCAGATACCAGCCCTCCGCCTGGGTGCCGGAAAGGGTCACACTGTCCAGCCCATCCAGCGCGAGGAACAGGTCCATCACCGAGGTGGAGACAAGGTAGATGTTCCGGATGGGCTGACGCAGCACCGTCACGCTCTCGGGCAGGCCTTCCACCTCAGCGGCATCCTCCGGGGCCACAAGGAACTGCTCCCCCGATTCGGTCAGGGTCAGCATGGTATAGCCGCCCTCATAGCAGTCGGCAGTAAACTGTGTGGCGTAATCCAGCGGGCAGGCATGGTCAAAGACCAGCTCCTCCGTGCTGGCGGGCGCTGTCTCGGAGGCGGCGCAGCCCGACAGGGCCAGTGCTGTAAAAGGCAGCACGCGCAGGAATTGTTGTCTCGTCAGTTTCATCAGTTCAGCGCAAAGGTCAGCGTATACTCGATCTCATGGGGGGTGCTCATGGCTACGGTATCGGCAGTGACAGCCAGCGGGGTGCCCAGTGCAGAAACAGGGATCTCAAAGGTGGAGTTGCCCTCGGTGTTGGTGGGCAGATACTTCTCACCGTCCACGATCATGTAATCATAATTGGGGCTGCTCCACAGGATGACAGCGGTCATTTTGCCGTCCGCCACGGTCAGGGCGGCAGGGCTTTCCACGGTGGCACGGCCAGAGCCGCCCTCCAGGGTCACATTCACGCTGTATTCACCGTCCGCAGGGGTCTCGGCAGCTTCCTCAGCCTTGGGCTGTGCATTGCGGATGCTCACGGTGTGGTCATACCACTTGCCCTTGGTCCCGAGGAGTGCCAGCTGGAAGTCCTGGTCCACAGCGGCCACGGGGATATCATAGCCGTAGACCTCCTCCGAGGTGCCATCAGAGTAGGTGACGGTGTCGGTGGTGGGCAGCAGCCAGTCTGCCTTGTTGGCCTCGGCATCGGCGGCCATGCCAACGTACAGGTTGACGATCTTCTTGGAGGCCAGACTGACGTGGAAGGTCATCTGACCGTCCTTCACGGTCAGGGTCCCCTTGCCGTCGTTGGCCTCGTTGGCATGGAACATGGAGCTGTCGGTGTCAAAGTCGGCGGTGTAGACGCCGTCGGGCAGAGCGGCCTCTGCCGCCGGTTCAGAAGCTGCCTCGCTCACGGCAGAGGAAGCCGGAGCCTCGGAGG
>ENA-OUQF01001219-OUQF01001219.1-human-gut-metagenome-genome-assembly--contig:-NODE-1219-length-16027-cov-14.900388_pt1 | contig 16027 bp, 14 predicted proteins | sample MGYA00237947_ERZ548826 | MGnify/ENA primary metagenome ERZ548826 (study PRJEB26490, sample SAMN05194701) | human gut metagenome | biome: terrestrial biome; feature: human-associated habitat... | reverse complement strand
ATGGTGCTGTTCATTGCGCCACTGCTGTATTTGGAAGCGCATGAGATCGACAAAAGCGAGCTGTTGAAATCCGTTAAACTGTCACTTTCATTGGCGATTGGACTAGCGATCGCTACGATGGTTGCCGTTGGTTTTACCCTGCATGCAGCATGGCCCGCAATTCCCCTTGCCGCGGCTTTGGCGCTTGGTGCTGCGCTTGGACCGACCGACGCGGTCGCCGTATCTTCGCTTGGCAAGGAAGCCGCTCTTACGCAACGGCAAACCAGCGTGCTCAAAGGTGAATCCCTGTTCAACGACGCGTCCGGCATCGTCGGCTTCCAGTTTGCGATTGCAGCGGCCATCAGCGGCGTATTCGAAGTGGGCGATTCTGCCATACAGTTCGTGTTCTCGTTCTTCGGCGGCGCTATTTTCGGCTTGGCAGTAGGCATGATCGCCGACCTGTTGTTTGAATCGTTGCGATCTTTCGGTTGGGAGACGACCACAAGCCGTATTTTGATGGAATTGTTCCTGCCGTTCATTCTGTATTTGGGTGCGGAAGCGGTGCATGTTTCCGGCATTCTTTCGGTAGTGACGGCCGGTTTGATCATCCGTTTCGACCGAACCGGCATCGGCCCGAATGTTGCTCGCACCAACATTGTTTCGTCAAGCGTATGGGGGGTATTCTCGTTTACGCTCAACGGCACGGTGTTCATTCTGCTTGGCATGCTGCTGCCGAATGCGATGAGCGCAAGCTGGGATGATCCTCAGGTCAGCAATTGGCGGCTGCTAGTTGCGATTCTTACGGTTTCCGCAGTGGTGATCGTCATGCGATTTCTGTGGATTTCGTTGATGCTGCGTCTCGCACGAGATACCGTCACCGGTAAGCGACGCAAGATGACGGCGCAACGTTGGCGTTCGGCCGCGGTCATGACGTTCGGCGGGCCGAAAGGCACCATCACCCTGTCGTTGATGTTCACGATCCCGTACACCATTACGGGAGGCGCGTGGTTCCCCATGCGTGACGAGCTGATCTTCATCGCAGGTGGCGTGATCGTCGTAACCTTGCTGCTCGCCAACTTCCTGCTGCCTCTGCTGGCACCGAATCGCAATAAAGACGCTTCCGTGGAAATGACTGAAATCACTATCGAAGTGCTGCGACGGACCGTGGAAGAACTGACGGGACGAGTCACACCTGACAATCGTCGTGCGGTGCTGATGATCATCGACTCGTATACGAAACGTATTACACGGCTGAAGCAGCGCATCGGAGAAATCGATCCGCAAGGGTATATGCAACTGCAGATCGACGCGCTCAATTGGGAGAAGGAATACGTCAAGGCGCGACTGGCGAAAGTCAAAGCGACGCCGAACGACGACAAGGCAGCGCACGATCTGGAAATCGAAGCATGCGAGCGCCTGCTCGACCAGATCATGAGCTCACTGCGCCATATTGAAACGGAACATAATTCCGGACGCACCATCTGGCGAGCCAAAGGCCGCTTCAGGGCGTTGCAGAGGCGTATGGGCACCATGTTGAAGCGTGTGAACAGCCGCATTCGCCGCACTACCCCGCTGTTCAGCGACGACGAGCTGTTCGCGCACACCCGCGTGGTGCAGGTGGATGCCATCGAACATGTAATCGACCGCCTGTATGAGGAGATGGGCCGCGACACATACAATACGGAACATTGTTCGGCACTGCTGCTGGATTACCGACGAGGCGAGGCTACGCTGAGGTCGCGCCCGAATGTGGGCACGAGCGCGGAGGCACAGGCGCAGGCGGAAGATGTGAAGCGCGAAAGCTACGGTATCGAGCTGGGTGTGATCCAAGACATGTACGAGGCGGGCGACATTACGCGTGCGCAATCCAAGCAGCTGCGACGCAACGTGTATGTGATGAGCGTGGACGCCGACGCGCAGATCTAGCATCCGCTGATCTGATGGGGTTAGCAAGCTGGCGTGAGCCGGTGATTCGCCATGAGTTTGTTTGCGAACGAACTGTGGGAACGTGGAGGACGAGACAACTGCGGAAACGGAACACGCGTATAACGTGGCAAACTGAAGGCTATTCCACAATCCAAAACATGGGGAATTGAAATTCTCAGAAAGTTCCCAGAAAACACCAGACATGTACTCAGCATCGTCTGCTTATATAGGAGATGTCAGCAAAAGAGCCGACCAGGAACCCACAGCAGTTCCCGACAATTGAACCCTTTCTTCTTCTCTCTCCTTTCTCTCCCCGGTGGTCTTCTCTCCACCGGGGTTTCTTTTTGCCTTCAACGGGTGGATTCCTCCAGTCAGTGGGAGAATCTGCCCGCCAGCAAGCCGCCCAACGTCCCAAAACCTCCACCCACTGGAACAATCATCCCGCTTACAAGCCGCTCAGCGTCCCAATCCTTCCAGTGACTGTGAGGATTGCCCCGCTGAAACGGGTATATTGGAGGCATGAGTGAAATACGCGAGCACGAAACCAGCGATTCCCACGACTCCAGCGATCCAAACACCTCGACCGGTCTGATCGGGCGCGAATCGCAGGTGGTTCCGGGGCGGTTCGGCGAGCCGCTGCAGGTCACGCACGTGCAGTATTCGCGCGGGGGTGGCAATGCGGCTCCACGACGCCCGCTGTTCCTCTGCCTGCACGGCTGGGGTTCCAATGAGGCTGATTTGGCCGACATGATGCGTTACGTAGCTCCCTACAACGATTTCGCGTCGTTGCGCGCGCCGCTCGTGCTGCAGGAGGCTGGTTCCGGTGAATTCGGTTTCGGTCAGGGCGCGTATTCGTGGTTCCATGATTGCGTGCCTTCCGGCGAAGATTTGGATCGCGACGCTTATGCTGCCGCCCAAGCCATTGACGATTGGGTTGCGCGCAATGTTTCCGAAGATCGCGCTGTGGTGCCGATCGGTTTTTCGCAGGGTGGTTTGCTGGCGATTCAATTGCTGCGCGTCCATCCGGAACGGTACGCCGCATCAATCTCACTTTCCGGCTTCCTCGCTCCGGGAATCGTCGCCGGCAGCGCGCCTGCCGACAGTTATGTCGCGGAGTTGAATATTCCTGTGTTCTACGGTTATGGCAAGAACGATACCGTGATTCCGATGCCGGAGCTTTTCGCGACTGCCGCCTGGCTGGACGAGCATACGTTCCTCACGTCGAAAAGCTACCGTGGGCTCGATCATGCGGTTAGCCTCAACGAATTCAGCGATTTGCGCGACTGGCTTGCAGCACATGATATCGCGCCGGGAATCCTGTAAGAAATCCTGCAGAAGAATCCCGTAGAAAATCCGATGCACCGGATTTTGCGTACCAAGCACACGGCAATCGTTACAACCCGATATAAGCCACGATATAGCGATACCGCGTTAGACTAGAGCCAGCTAATAATCATTTCGCAATTGCCGGCATTCGCACGCTCAACCATGCGAACGTTCGAATGTTGGCGAGCGCCATATCGGCACATTCGCGTGCCTGGCAATAAGGAGTTTCGATGCTGCTGTCCGATCGCGACATTCTCGCCGCGCAGGCCGAAGGTCATATTTCACTCGATCCGTGGACCCCGGAAATGGTGCAGCCTGCTTCCATTGACGTGCGTTTGGACCGTTTCTTCCGCCTGTTCAACAATCATGCGTACACGTATGTCGATCCGGCTGAGAATCAGGGCGAGCTGACCGAGCAGTTCGAGGTGGCTCCGGGCGAACCGTGGATTCTGCATCCGGGCGAGTTCGCGTTGGGGTCCACGTGGGAGTATGTGAAGCTTGATCCGACGATTGCCGCCCGACTGGAGGGCAAGAGCTCGCTGGGCCGCTTAGGTATTCTCACGCATTCCACCGCAGGCTTCATCGACCCTGGTTTCGAGGGTCATATCACGTTGGAATTGTCGAATGTGTCGACGTTGCCGGTGAAGTTGTGGCCGGGCATGAAGATCGGTCAGATGTGCTTTTTCCAGCTCAGCTCCCCCGCAGAACATCCGTACGGTTCGCAAGGCACCGGCTCGCATTATCAGGGTCAGCGCGGTCCAACGCCGAGCCGTTCCTATGTGAACTTCTACAAAGCCGACATCACCGACTAATCATCAAATATTCTTGGATTATCGCAATATATTGTCGATATATAGCGATTGATATCGGTAGGGGGCTGCGGACGTTTTCTTGGAGATGGTCACGCAGCCATTCCCTGGCTCTGACGGTATTGTACCGGACTCATCCAACCGAGCGGCCGCTTGATGCGCTCGTGGTTGTGCCAGGCCGTAACGGTCCATGAGATCCAGCCATCCGGGTCACCGACAGTGGCAGCCGCGGTCGGAACGCACCAAGGGATACGCTCCCTCCGGCAGTGATTCCACGGCCTTGACGAGCATCCTGTCGGCGAGCCCGGCGTCGGGACCGGAACCGGCCGTGTACGCGACGATCCTGACATCGTGGCAGTCGACCGGCGGCGAGAGGCACGCCCTTCCCGTCCCGGGCCTTGATCCCGGGTGATGTCCGCGGGCCGTTTCCCGTTCGGCATCTCGGCCGTGAAGCCGCGGTCGGCGAGGTTGCCGGGAGCCGGCGTCGTCTCGCCCTCGTAGGAGCTGTAGCGCCGTCGTCTCGGCACGTGCGCCGTCAGACCGTCCTCGGCCATGACCCTGCGGACCGCCTTCTCCGGGACTCCGGTCCTGAGCATGGCCTTGATCCTGCGGTACCCGTACCTTCCTTTGGAAGCGGCGAACGCCTCCACCACCTCCGTCCTGAGCCCGGCGTATCTGTCAACCCCGAGCCTGGCGTGGTGGCAGTAGGTGGCTGCTCGGTGCGATGCCGGGCAAGCATGTCATCGAGCTGAGCGAACACGTCGGGCGCGGACGGTCGACCGGCAGCGTTCTCTCCCTGTTCGACAGGCGCCATAGGTCGGTGCCCGGGTCTTTTTCTGCGAGCCTTCACCACCTCCCGCATCACCGCGTTCTCCAGTTCCAGCTCCTCGACCCTGCGGCGCAACGCCTCCACGTCATCGCCGACGGCCCTGGCATTCCGGCTTCGTCGCGGCGCAGGTTTGTTGGTCTGGCTGGCGTTCCTGTTCCTGGGCTGCAGCGCGGCCATGCCGCCCTCGCGATACGCCTTGACCCAGTTGCGGACAGCTCCGACGCCCGCGCCGAACCGTTCGGCGGCCCGCTTCCGCTCATGCCGCCCGGCACCGGTTCGATCGCCTTGGTCCTCGTCTCCAGCGGGATGATGGGTTTGGCCATATGGCCGGCATACCGGGGATCCACCGCCAGCCAGCGTTCCAGGCACTGCCTGGTCGGATAACCCAGGTGCTCGACCACCTGGTCATCGGCGTGGCGGAATACAAGTCCATCGCGCGCTGTCGTTCCTCGGGACCGAACATACGATAATCCTTTCGTTCAGTCTCCAAGAAAACGTCCGCAGCCCCTTATCAGAAAGAGAACCACGGAGATAATTCCTTGCCTGCTAATTAAGCCATGAAGTGATGTCAGACCACACAGCCGGGCCATCACGATTCAACTGGTATAAATCTTTTCAACATTCTCTCGAGCATTGCGAACAACACAAACAATATGATTGCAATGCCAAGATAGACGATAAGAGCGTCGGCGTAGACCTCACTGTACTTAAAGCTTTCTGATCCAATGATGGTCGCCCGGGCCATGATGTCCATTACGGAGATCGTATATAACAATGAAGTGTTCTTCAGCATATCAATCACCGAATTCGAAATGTTCGGCACAGCGTTAATCGCAGCCTGAGGAATGATTATGCGAGACACTGCATGTACGGCAGGAAGGTTCAGTGACTTGATTGCCTCCCTCTGGCCCTCACCAACCGTGAAATAAGCGCTTCTGAAAATCTCGCAAAAATACGCACTGGCATAGAGCGTGAACGTGACAATCGCTACGGTGTTCGGATAGATAGTCACGTTACTGACGAACTTCGGATTTTGATGAACGAAGGCCACAATACGGGGCATTCCATAACAGACCACATACAGTTGCACAAGAATCGGAGTGGAACGGATCAGAGAAACAAGCAGGCCAACGATCGTATTCAGCACCGGGATCCGTCGCAGACGAACAGCACAGAAAAGCATTCCACCGAACAAACCCAAAAAAGCGGAAACCACTGTGACCAGCACTGCGACTGGTGCCGCCTGAAGAATTTCATAGAAATGATCAAAAGCGTATTGGGAATCGAATGACATATCAAGCAACCTTCTTCAATGAAGCGTTATAGACCACTGAAATCAACTTGTCGATAAGCGCTGCAATTACCCAGTAAATCAGCATAAGAGCTAAGTAGATTTCCAGTTGCCATAGGCCAAAGTCATCCGCGGAAAGCGTGATCGCCTTCTCATAAATATCCATGATACCGATGGTGAACAAAATCGAAGATTGCTTAACCGCAGTGATTAACAGATTGGCGAAATTCGGAAGACAATTAATTAGAGCCTGAGGAATGACGATACGCCTGTAGTAGGTCAGTTTCGACAACGAGAGGGATTTCGCCGCTTGCACTTGTCCTTCTGATACAGCATCGAAGCCAGCTCTCATCATTTCTTCAAAGAAAGCCGACAGACTCAAGGCAAAGGCAATCAAGGCATATACCAAGGGATCATCCGAATCGACATCGACGCCAAGGGAAGCAAGAAGCGCGGGAAGAGCGTAGTAGGAAATGAATAACAGCAGAAGCAATGGCGTGCCACGCATCAACCACACATAACCTGTGACGATCATTTTTATGAGTCGATTGCGGGAACGCCCAAGACAGGTGAGCAGAATCCCGATGAACATACCTAGAACCACAGATTCCAGAACTATGCCTAGCGTATAAGGCAAACGCGTTAGTAGCGGCGGGAATGCTGATAAGAATGCCGATACATTGAAATAAGTATTCATTTTACTTATTCCTCGCCGTGATAGCGACGCAGGAATTCCTCGGTACGCTGTTGTTCCGGCCTGTTGAAAAGCTTCTCCGGGGTCCCTTGCTCCACAATGGAACCGTTTTCCATGAAAATAACGTTAGAAGAGATACGTCTGGCTAAAGCCATCTCATGGGTTACCACCAACATGGTACGCCCCTCCGAGGCGAGTTGCTCAATCACTTTCTCCACTTCTCCAACGAGTTCCGGATCTAAGGCACTTGTCGGCTCATCAAGCAGAAGCAAATCAGGATTGACTGCAATTGCTCGGGCTATGCCCACGCGTTGCTTCTGCCCTCCCGATAGCTCCTTGGGATATGATTGAGCCTTATCAGCAAGGCCGACTTTGTCTAAGAGTTCAAGGCCGAGTTGATATGCTTCCTTTCGAGGCATTTTCTTTGCATAAATCAAAGCCTCAGTGACATTCTGGATGGCTGTCAGATTCGCAAAAAGGTTATAAGACTGGAAAACCATGGCAGTCGCACCACGTACGAAAGCAATGTCTTTACGATCTCTGGTAGCAAGGTCTATAGTCTTTCCAGCTAAAGTGAGTGTTCCGGAATCGGCGGTTTCAAGAAAATTCAGACACCTCAGAAGCGTGGTTTTACCGGAGCCGCTCGGTCCGATAATAGAAACAACCTGTCCCTCATTTTGGCTGAATGAAACTGATTTTAAAATTGTATTGCCGTTAAAGCCTTTAACCAGATTCCTGATTTCTATTGACATGTCATCCTCTGTTTTTGTTTATGCAAGATTGCGAAATTGCCGCATCCATCACTGCAGTTGATCGATAACAGCTTTGTCGAAGGATGGTCCTTCGAATGGATCACCGAAATAATCTCTATAAATCGTTAGCAGCGCTTCGCAGGTTGGCGTAGGAACCCCCAATAGATTCCCCAATGCAACAAGAGGGGCAATACCATATGGGATGTCTTCTTGAATGAACCGATGCCGTATATCTTTGGGACCAATCAATGAGGAATAGACCAAATTGTTTTTAAATAATTCAGTCAATGTGAGGTAATGGCTTCCCCAAAACCCGTTAAGTTGCGCCGTGATGGGTATGTACGGGCTTTTTAACGCGTTTGCAAGATTGTGCCGTTCCCCATCAATATGCCTGACAAGTTGCTCTGTACGTTCTGTGAATCCGTCGGACAGCATGTAATACTCAGATCCGCTTTCGATTCGGGTCATATTCAGAAGGCAAAGTGGAGCATGGATGATGGGATTCGGAGCCATCAAAGAGGTGGCGAACACCGTGTCATAGTTCAGCACGTTCGAATAAGCGGATGACAAAAAACGGTTAGTTTCCTCATGAGCGTCCGAATTAATCGCATAGGCGATCTCGATAGATGATTTGAGTCCTTTGAAGAGCAGCGAGGCACTCTGCTCCGGTTTTTCGTTATCGAACATGAACTTTGAGACATACGGCATTCCCGCGGATTCAGCAATCGTTAACCGTTCCTTCTGGATGCCATCTTCTCCAGCCAATATCTGGAAAGCCTCATACGCACCCCAATTCCCATTGAACACGATAAGACGAATTGCCGAGCCAGGATTATTTTTTGCCCAGTCTCGTACGTTCTTAAAAACATCATTGTGATTATTAGCCCATGTGCAGATAATAATGAAGTCGGCACCATCCAAAACTTCAGCCAAATTATCGCTCGCATGAATCTTCCATAATCCATCAATCACGCCTGTGGAAGATATTGCAGAGCCTTGCAACGCCGCCAGTTTCGTCGCATTACGTGTATATACCATCGGGTTATATCCGAGAGAGCTTACATGCAAAGCCGCCGCGATGCCGGTGTTTCCAGCAGACAGAATAGCGATTTTCCCCATAACACCACCAACCACAAAATGAATTTTTAAAAGACATAAATCTGCCGTACGGGGAAACCGTACGGCAGAGGCTTCAATCGTCAATCACTTCCAATAGATAACGCTATCGACCTTGTCTGCGCCCGGTAGTTTAAAGACGTCTTCGCCATACCACTTCTCGGACAGCTTGGACAAAGTGCCATTATTGCGGAAATCATCGAGAACCTTGTCCACATCCTTGCGGAGCTTCGCAGTGCTATCGCCCTTATGATACAGGAACACCGTTGGGAACAATCCGATGGAATCCGTCGTAGTCAGATCAAGGCCGAGTTCATCTTTAATGCTTTGGAAGGACGTGTAAGGGTAGATCGCCGCGTCATATTTGCCAGCACCGACGGCTTTAAGCACATCAGCGACCGTGGCGGATTTTTCTGTAGCACCTTCGAACTCAATTTTGTTGTTAGGATGCTTTTCATTGTATTGATTAATAAGAGTGTAGCGTGCATCATCCGTCGGAATCGGTGCAAGTTTCTTACCGGATTTCGCAAGATCCTCCAGAGAATTAATGTTCTTCTCATCCGATCGGATAATCAGTCTGGCATCACTGAGACCCGTAGGATTTTCGGAATAATCAAAAGTCTTAAAACGCTCGGCAGTACCGTAGAAAGAGCACGTTGCCGCATCATACTTGCCACTCTGCAATCCCGTAAGCAAAGCATCCTGAGCCAGCGCGGTGTACTTGAATTTGTACTGGGGCAGTTTTTCATCAATCTTCTTCAGAAGTTCGAAATCGTAGCCAGTGTAGTTATTGCCGTCAACGAATGTATACGGTTTTTTCCCTGTCACACCGGCAATATTGACAACCTGAACATCTTTCGATGCTTCTGTATCATTCTTAGATGTTCCAGAGCCGCAGGCCGTCAAGGAGAAAACGGATGCTGCCGCTGCAATCACGGCTACAATACGCTTATTGATGAGGCTGCTAGACATTTATTTTCCCTTCCTCTCGGCATAGCTATCCAGCTGATGAGAAGCATGCTATCTGAGGAATGAACCCAAAATGCCTTTCGCGCTATCTTATCTTTAATGGAGAAACTATAAACGTGATTTATAAACGCCAACAAGACAAACGGTCTCGGACAGATCAGACGCTACCGAAGTAAATAACGCAAATACCCAATCAGCAGCCTAGAAGCAAAAGCCAAAAAGATGAATGAAAGCAAACCCATATCCAACTTAAATCGAGGTGCGAGCGGATTCCCAGACTGGCACGGCGGCTCCAATGACAGACAACAGAAATAGCAGCGGAACAGGTTTCTCATGAGTGTGAAGCCCAATCGGAATTCCATGGACTTTGATGAGAAATGTATGGAGCCGAGGCGGATGATTCAATGACGGCAAGGAGAGACTGTTTGGGGAGTATCGACATGAACGACGGTATCGTGCGTCGTCCACGGTACAGGGGATGGACCCGTGATCGCTACGACTGCAGTCGGACTTCTCCATTCCATTCCCGTGAGAGGGCGCACGCTCCAAAGACGTGCGCCCTCTCACGGGAATGGAATGGAGAATGAAATCAACGGCCTTCTATCTGGACATGACCCCCGTTCTCGCAATTGACCCCAGCCAGTCCAGGGATGGCTTCGGATGACGTTCGAAGGTGTCCTTGTCCCAGGAAGCCAGACCGAACGTCGGAGCGAACGACCCCCACTCGTAGTTGTCGAGCAGCGACCAGTGGAGGTATCCCCTCACGTCGATGCCGTCGTCCATCGCGTCGCGCATGCCGGCTATGGCGTCGAAGGTGTAGTCGATCCTCCGGCGGTCGTCCGCGGTGGCGATGCCGTTCTCGGTGACGATTATCGGCGTGTGCCCGGCGACGTCCCATGTGTGCCGGATGGCGATGCCCAACGCCGGCGGGAAATACTCCCAGCCGGTGAGGGTGCGTTCCGCGTCCTCGGGGACCGGCACTGGCCCTTCCTTGCCGATAAAGGTCCTCAGATAGGCCTGCACGCCGATGAAGTCGTCCCCGGCCGCGGCTTCGGTGAAGTAGTCCTCGCGCGGATACTGGTATTCCTCCATCTCCCGTTCGCATCCCGGCATGGCATGGAACGCCTGGCAGGCGATGGTCCATCCGGACTTGATCCGAGGGTTCCCGGACAGTATTTCCCGAGCCTTCCTGTGCGCCTCGACGAGTGTAACGGAGATGTCCGGATCGGGTGCGGGTAGCGATGCGGCCACGAAATCGCTACCTTCGGTCCCGCCACGAGTCAGCGCGACCATGTTCGGCTCGTTGATGGTGCATACCCAGGTGACGTCGTGGAGTATCGTCATCACGTACCGCACGTACCTAGCGAAGTAGTCGACGGCAGCGGCGTTGAGCCATCCGCCCTTGGCCGCAAGCCACTGCGGCAGCGTCATGTGGTTCAGCGTGACCATGGGCTCGACGCCGTTCTGATGGCACACGTCGATCATATGGCGGTAGTGCAGCAGCTGCGCTTTGGAGAAGCAGCCCTCCGCAGGCTCGATGCGGGCCCATTCGATGGAGAAGCGGTACATGCGCAATCCGGCGTCGGCGAGCATTCTGATGTCCTCGCCGTAGCGATGGTAGCTGTCGGCCGCGTCTCCAGACGGTTCGTTGAGGTCCGTGCGTTCGGCATGCTCCCTGGCCCACCAGTCGCTCGCGACGTTGTTCCCCTCGATCTGATGCGCGGCTGTGGACGCGCCCCAAATGAATTCCGGCGGAAACTCGTATTGTTCTTTCATGACATGTCTTTCTATTTGATGCCCGTTCCAGCGACACCTTGGATGAAGTAGCGCTGCAGGAATACGAACAGAAGAAGGATTGGGGTGACCACCAATACTGCTCCGGCGAGCAGGACGCTGTAGTTCGTGGCGTTCTGGCCGGTAGAGTAGAGGGACAGAGCTACAGGCAGCGTGTACTTCTCCTCGGTCTGGGCCGCGACCAACGGCCACAGGAAGTTGTTCCAGGAGGACAGGAACGTGAGGATGGACAGCGTCGCCAGCGGCGGCCCGCACTGGGGCAGGACGATCTGGAAGAATATGCGCAGCTCACCGGCGCCGTCGACCCTCGCGGCCTCCATCAGCGCGTCGGGGATTCCGGAGATGAACTGTCTCATCAGGAAGACTCCGATGGGCTGACACAGGAACGGCAGGATGAGCGCCGCATAGGAGTTCGCGAGTCCCATGTTCGAGATGATCACGAACAGAGGGACGAACGTGGCCACGCTCGGAACCATGAGCGTCACCATGACGGCGCCGAACAGAATGTTCTTGCCAGCGAAGTCCATCTTCGCCAAGGCGTATCCGACCATGGAGCAGAACACCATGTTCCCGAGGACGGTAATCACGGCGACGACTATGCTGTTGGTGAAGTAGGTGCCGAAGTTCAGTTCCCCGAACCATTTGGCGAAGTTCGCGAGCGAGGCATGCTCGGGCAGGAGCTTCGGCGGTTTGGCGAGGATCTCCCTCTGGGTCTTCAACGAGCCCAACGCCATCCATAGGAATGGGAAGATCCAGAAGACTCCGATCACCGCGAGGGCGCAGTAGGAGAGGCCACGTCCTTTGACGAATCGGCGCCAGATCGGCTGCTTGTTGCTTTGCGGCTTCGATGCCGCGACTGTCGTGGCTGTCATCTCAATCCTCCTTGAGAATGCGGAACTGGAGCACGCTGACCAGCGCGATGATGATGAACAGCACCCAGCTGGCTGCGGAAGCGATTCCGTACTGTCCGAAACCGAACTTCTGGTACACGTAGTACGCGGCGGAGAGCGTCGAATCGAGCGGTCCTCCCTGGGTCATCACGAAGGATTCCTCGAAGAACTGCAGGTAGGCGACGGAAAGAAGCACGGCACCCAGCAGCAGCGTGGGCTTGAGCAGCGGGAGCGTGATGCTACGAAAGGTGCGCCATTTGCCTGCGCCGTCGATGGCCGCAGCCTCCTTCAATTCCTCGGGGATGGCCTGCAGGCCGGCGAGAAAGATGATCATCAGCGTTCCCATGTTACGCCAGATGGTCATGGCCATCAGCGCGGGCAGGGCGTAGTGGATGTCGTGCAGCCAGTCTGGCCCGGCGATACCGAAGACGGCCAAGAGCGAGTTGAGCAAGCCGTCCTTCTGGAGGATGTACCTCCACACGACGGAGACCGCGACCACGCTGGCGACAACCGGCGCGTAGAACACGGCCCTGAAGAACGCGTTGAGGTGCTTGGATCCTTTGTTGAGGGCCACCGCGAATGCGAGGGCGATCGCCATGGTGATCGGCAGGCCGACAAGCACGAAGATTCCGGTGACGCCCAACGCGTGCAGGAAACGGTGGTCGTGGAACAGGGCGATGTACTGGTCCAGTCCGACGAAGTTGACGTTGAACGGGGTGCGAAGGTCCTTGGAGGTAATGTCGGTGAAGGACATCGCCATCGAGGACAGGAGGGGAATCAGCATGAATACGCAGAACACGACTGCGAAAGGCAAGGCAAATCCCCATGCGAGAATCGTACGGCGGCGGCGGAGGACGTTGCCCGAGCCCTCCGTCTTCGTCTTTCTTGTCCCGAGGCTCATGGGATCAGTTTCCCGTTCCGATGGAGTCGGCTTCGGACTGCAGGTTCTTCAGGCCCTCGTCAACGGAGACCTGTCCCTTGTTTATCTGCTCGAGGATGCGGTCGGCAACGGAGGACACCTGCGCCCAGGTGGACAGCGCCGGCGGAGCCATGGTGTTCTTCAGCTGGTCGCCGAACGCCGCGAGCTTGTCGTTGCCGGAGAGCGCGTCCTCATCCCATGCCTTCTGAGAGGCGGGCAGGTCGGAGGACTTCTTGTACCATTCGGCCTGCACCTCGGGCTTGCTTGCCCACTGAATGAACTTCCATGCGGACTGCTTGTTCTTGGAGTCCTTGAACGTCACGAGGTTGCAGCCTCCGACGAAGGACGTGGCGGGACCCGAGGATTCGTTCATCGACGGCAGAATCACGGTGGCGTACTTGGATTCGAAGCCGTCGCCGCCCAATTCGTTGATCTGGCTGACGGCGGTCGGCCCCTGCAGCATCATCGGCGTGCTGCCGGATACGAAATTCGCTATGTCGGCGCCGGAACTCACGTCGGCATTGACATCCACTATGCCGTCCCTGTAGAGGCTAGTGGTAAAGTTCAGTCCCTTCTTTATACCGTTATCGTCGAAAGTCCATTTCGTCTGTTCCTCATTAGTCAAGGACGCCCCTGCCGAGTAGGAGAACGGCAGAGTCCCAAGGAACGCATCAGTGCCAGATGAATTGAGGCTCATGCCATATTTGACCCCGTCGACCTTCTGCATGTCCTTGGCCATCCGCTTAAGCTCATTCCAAGTCTTCGGAGCTTTGTTCCAACCAGCCATCCCGGCGATGTCGGTACGGTAGTACAGCACTCGGGTGTCGATGTACCAAGGCACGCCGAGCTGTTTCCCGTCGACCTGGCCAGCAGCCCTAGACCCGTCGGAGAAGTCGGACATGTCGAGGTTGTCAGGCACGGTGGAGAACGAGTTGGAGAAATCGGCCATCCAGGTGGTGCCCATCTGCGCAAGGTCGGGACCGTTGCCCGCAGCGATGGCGGTCTGGAGTTTATCGTGCGCTGAGGACCATGGAATCGCGGTGACCTTGATCTTGACGTCAGGGTTCTCCTTCTCGAATCCCTTAACGAAATCATCCAGCAGATCGCCCTCGTTGCCCATGGCCCAGATAGTCAGGTCGCCGGTGGCCTTGCTTGAATTGATGGTCTTGACCGCATCGGAATCGGAATCTGCGCCGCTTTCGGATCGCCCACACGAGGACATGCCGATAACCATGACCGCACTTACGACTGTCGCAACAGACGCCTTGAAAAATGATTTCATCATTGAAACTCCTTATAAATATAAGTATCAGTCTAACCGCTTAGATTGATACTTATATTTAAGCGCATAGATTGTTTTCAGTCAAGAAGACACACCAATAATGCTCCGCACTTCTGAGTTTTATTCCATCAGCCGCATCCACAGCTGCCACGCACGACGAGGCGAACAGGCAATATTAGTTTTTCCGGTTTTTCCCAGGGCTTCCCATTTCTGGAAAGCAGCATCCGCGCGGCCCTGCGTCCCAGCTCCTCCATAGGCTGACGGATGGTCGTTAAGCGTGGAGTCATCAGCCTACCCGCTAAAATGCCGTCAAAGCCGGTGACGATGACGTCTTCAGGGACACGGATCCCAGAATCCACGAGCAGTCTAATCACGCCAAAAGCCGTCTGATCAGTGCCGCACACCAAGGCCTGCGGCAAGCGATTAGATTCTATCGCCTCACACAAACTAACCAAATATTCATCAGACGTGGCGAAAGAGTCATCCAACAGAGCCCCTCTGGAGTCCAGCCCGCGTTCCTCGAGGTATTTTTTAAACGCGTCATAACGCGAGACGACGTCATCAGCGACGGTACCGCTCGTGCACGCTCCACCATTGACGCCACCGACGAATGCCATATCGTTGATATGGTGAACTTCGACAAGATGGTCAACAATCTGTCTTATGCCCGATGCGTTATCGCATTGCAGGTATGCGGCAGGCAGTTTTTCATCGCCCACACCCACCATTACAAGCGGAATGGTCTTTGCCAACATGGAAAGAGGGAGCGTATCGTTATATCCGCTTGGCATCAATGCCAGTCCATCAACGCAACCAGCGATATCCGTCACAGATCTGTGATCATCCTTTTTCGAGGCGGCACCCATGAGCATGCCCTTCCCACTCTCCCAGCATTCGAGTTCGAAGCCGCGGAGCACCTCGTCGACGTACAAGGGATATGCGAGGACATCTGGTCCGTCGCCGTCCACAGACGCGTTGACCGTCGCAGAGGATGCGTCGGGTCGGTCTTCCTCGAGGTCGCTGCCCTGGGGCCTCTCCAACAGCATGTCGAACGCGTACATACCCAACGTGCCGGTTCTGCCTCTGGCGAGGCCGCGCGCATTGCCGCTGGGAACGTACCCAAGCTCCTCTGAAATCCTGAGAATTCTGGCCTTGGTATCATCCTTTACTTTGTCGGGATGCCTGAAGGCGAAAGACACCGTTGCGGTAGACACCCCAGCCTTTTCCGCAATATCATACACTGTAACTCTTGCCATAAGATCAGTCTAAGCGCTTTAATACATGAGACACACGCGGACTGAAGTCCAAAAAAGCTTCCTCCGACCATCCGCCCGGCACAACACAACAAAAAAAGGGGGTTCCCGGAGCGTGACGCTCGACGGGAACCCCCAACGAAAGAATGCGGCGGCGCGCTACTCTCCCACACCCTCTCGAGTGCAGTACCATCGCCG
>ENA-OUQF01001217-OUQF01001217.1-human-gut-metagenome-genome-assembly--contig:-NODE-1217-length-16036-cov-11.271009_pt1 | contig 16036 bp, 9 predicted proteins | sample MGYA00237947_ERZ548826 | MGnify/ENA primary metagenome ERZ548826 (study PRJEB26490, sample SAMN05194701) | human gut metagenome | biome: terrestrial biome; feature: human-associated habitat; material... | reverse complement strand
AGCCTTCCCCTCTAGGGGAAGGTGCCCCGCAGGGGCGGATAGGGTGACTATGGTATGAAAGGCAGTTGTGATAAAGTTTCCCAGTCACTAGTCACAAGTCACTCCATGATACGAAGGAAAGGATCAGCTCACATGCGTGGTATGAGATCTTTCGGCTCAGTCCCCACTTGTTCTGGCTGGGGCTTTTCACACATGGGGCGTTTTCATCCGCTCAGGATGACGATATGCGAGGGCGGATGGTCTCACAGGCTGGCGGTATCGCCGCCTTTTTAGAGGATGGTATTCTCGTATCGCAGCCTTCCCCTCTAGGGGAAGGTTTATATGGTAGCGGCTTTGCCGCTTTTTTTATTAGGCGATGCCCGAAGTGTTTTTTCATAAGTCACTCTTGCAATATGATTCTTCTCTATATTATTTCCCATAGCACCTATGCATATTTAGCATAGACATATAGAAATTTGACAATATAACTGGGGGGGGTAAACTGTAAGCAGGTTTTTAGGTTGCTAAATAATAAGTTGTTTTAGATTCTTCGTGGTGTGGCGAGCGTGTCTCGCAGAAAAGAGGAATGCAAATGAAAAGCTAAAAGATGTTAGCACAGATTGCCGCCTTTTCGCTGGTCTTCGGAATGACGGGTGTGGTTTCATCATGGGCAGATAACACGGCGGATGAGGTCGTAGTTAAAGGCACGACGGTGGAGCAGTACGATCCTATTAATATCGTGAAAGTAGATAATACATTGGTGGATACAGCTACGGATGGCAGCCTGTCCATTACTGGCAAAGATGTAAGAGGTATTTGGCTGACGGATGGAGCAAAATTAACGGCGAATAACGTTAATTTCAATGATAAAGGAACCGCGAATGAAGTGTGTGCGGAGAAGGGCAGTACGCTCATCGTAAATGGTGGCAGTATCACGGCACCCATGGGGTATTTCAGCGCGGATAGCGGAAGCACGATCTCAACTGATAATACCACGATTACTACTGGTGCTTGGGCAAATAATGCTGCCATTACGCTGAAGAACAGTACGACATCGGGAAATTGGCTGTATGCGGGAAATGCATTTCCTGAAAATGAGAATGATAAAGATGATGTAGCAGAAGGACTGCCTGTCGGATCTATCACTATTGATGGCGGTACGGCCAGCGTGAAAAATGTATTGGTGCAGAACAAAGGGCAGTTCAACGTTACAAATGGTGCCGTACTGGATGTGACGAAGGATACGTCGGCAACAGATTCGGCATGGGAACAGCCTGCTACCGGTATTATGAAGGGCGGAGAAATCGTTGTCAGAGCCTGGGGACCGAATACCGCGCAGGCAGAAAAGGGAAACAGCGACAGCGATCCGATCAATAAGCTGGATCAAGTATCGACTTTGGCAGTGAACGGTGCGACGGTCAAGGCAAATAAGCTTACCGTAGAGGGGAAAGTAGATAACAGTATAAACTATTCGGAGAGCGCTGCCTTTACGGCGAAGAATAACAGTACGGTGGTATTAGATTCTGCCGTACTAAATCGTGCGAAGCTTTATGCAGAAAACAGTCAGATTTCCATCGGTGATTTGCACGCAGACAATAGCCAGTTTTTGGCCAATAACGGCACAAAAGCTGAAATTCAGAAGATGACAATGGATAATGGGAGTGTCTTGGGTGTAGGTTCCTATGGCAAAGTTGCTGACGTCACTGTTCATCAGTTGGACATGAAGGGTAACAGCACTATTACCATCGAGAATGGTAAACTAAATTCCGACCAGATTACCATGGACAAGTCGACCATCGACATCGCGGGCGTCGGTACGCTGATCGTGAACAAGATGACGCTGAATAATACCACGCTGTCTTTGAGCGGCATTCAGAATGAGGTGACTACGCTGGCCCTTGATGCGGATGAGGATATCCAGCCGCTGGATGTCAGGCAGAATGGAGTGCATGTCGAGGTCCATGATACGCTCGAAATGAATGGCGGCACGCTTGAGGTCAATGGTGGCTCGACGCTCACCACGAACCAGATGAAGCTCGCCAATGGCAGCATGGTCACAGTCGACGGGACAAATTCTTCTTACACGATTAAAGGCACCGATAATACCGTAAGCGGCGACGCGAAGATTGACGTCATCAATGGCGGCAGCGTCACGCTGGCAGAGGGCGCTGGCATCAAGGCGGAAGCAGGCACTGACAACAAGGTGAAGACCATCATCACGGCAGATGCGCATAGCAATGTCGACGTGACGAAGGGCAGCCTGTATATCGCGAATGCGAAGAAGGATGGCACGGTCTATGATGTTTCTACCGCTATCAAGAGCGGGACGGAAAACAAAGGAAATGATTTCGATAAGATTTATGGTGACAGCCGCCGCACGAAAGCCGTCGAAAAGGATGCAAACGGCAGCTACACCTTCAAGTCAAATATCGATGAGATTTCGAAGGATTCCCCGATTTCTAACATCTTGAAAGAAGCGGATGAGAATAAAGGAAAACTGACGGACTTCGTGGACAAGGCATTTGGCGAAGGCACGACGGATGCACAGGCGAATAATGCGCTTGAACATGCAGCGGCGATCGCCGAAATGGCTGGCGTGACCCACGGCACATATGGATTTGCACAGGATTTCTCCGGCATGATCGCTGACCACAAGGGAGAAGAAAGCGGCATCTGGGCAAACTACCTCCGTCAGGATAAGAAGGTGGACGGTTTCCAGGTCGCTGGACGAAAGGCGAAGTATGATGTGAAGTACAATGGTTTCCTCATCGGCAGTGATCTGATTTCCGATGAAAACTCCCGCACGGGCATCGCTTTTGCGTATGCGGATGGCAGCCATACAGAGAAGGATGGCGTGACCGGGAAGAATGATACCAAGTACTATGGCGGTGATGTGTACCATCACTTCACCGCTGGCGGTATCCAATATAAAGCGGATATCGGTTTCATCAAGAGCGATAATGATCTGGAGCAGACCCAGCTGGGAACGACCATCAAGGGTTCTGTGGATGGCAATGCCTTCTTCGCCGGCATTCGTGCTGAGAAGAAAATTGCGCTTGGCGCGTCTTCCCTGACTCCGTATGCAGGACTTCGCTACTACCGCATCCATACCGGAGACTTCACAGACAGCCTTGGCATGAAGCATGAAACGGAAAATGCCAACCTCTGGAATCTGCCGGTCGGCGTGGAATTCCGTCATGAGGTCAAGAATGGCAACTGGAGCCTTACCCCGGTCGCAGAAATCGGGTACAATTTCGCGATGGGAGATAAGGACACGAAGGAAACCGTCAGCCTCGGCAATGCAGCGGATACCTTCTCCTTCGACATCGGTGAAAGTGCCTTCCTCGCTCGCCTCGGCGTAGAAGCAGAAAACAGCACATGGACTTTGGGCGGCGGCTATCGCTATCAGAAGGGCAGTGATACCCAGTCGAACCAGTGGTACATCCAGGCCGGCTATCGTTTCTAATTGTTTTTGAAATCCTACTATGGCAAGCAAAAGCACCAGTCTTTATGGCTGGTGTTTTTTGCTTTGTGTGAATTGGTTCAAGGTTAGCCCCGGGGCGTGCCGCCCCCTTGATTGGATGAAAGAGTGGAAGCGGGTTCTATGGGGGTTATGGGGGCAGTGGGTAGGGCGGTGGCAGTGCATAAGAATATAAGAAGCGCCGCGCCAAAGGCGCAGGATAGAGTGCCTCGAAGAGGCACAACTCTACGCAGCGGTATGAAAAACGATATGAGACGATCCGTCTTTCTTGCGTGTCATGAGGACCGAAGTAGAGGGATCTTTCTTGCAGAGCGGTAAAACGTGGGTGAGGAAAAGGAGAAAAAGGAAGCACCAAGGTGTCGTTTGAGTGAGGGGGCATGTGTGCATATGGCGGCCGTGCAATAAAGATCCCTCGGCTGCGCTCGGGATGACGGTACTTGGGGAGCGGATAGATTCACAAGGGCGGCTTAGAGGATGGTAATCTCGTATCGCAGCCTTCCCCTCTAGGGGAAGGTGCCCCGCAGGGGCGGATAGGGTGACTATGGCATGAAAGACAGATGGGATAAAGTTTCCCAGTAACTAGTCACAAGTCACTCCATAATACGAAGGAAAGGATCAGCTCACATGCGTGGTATGAGATCCTTCGGCTCAGTCCTCACTTGTTCTGGCTGGGGCTTTTCAGACATAGAGCGTTTTCGTCCGCTCAGGATGACGATACGCGAGGTCAGATGGGCTCTTATCTGGGAGATATGTTGTGTGTGTTGGAACTAGTGGTGCTATATTATTACGATACGAGTAGCCCCTTAGAGAAGGGGCGCGCCAAAGGCGCAGGATGGATCCACGAAGCGGTGTGAAAGACTATGTGAGATTACCCGTCTTCCACCTGTCATCCCGACCGAAGTGGAGGGATCCTTCTTGCAGAGCGGTAAATCGTGAGCGAGGGAAAGGAGAAAAAGGAAGCACTAAGGTGTCGTTTGAGTGAGGGTGCATGTGTGCATATGGCGGCAGTGCAATAAAGATCCCTCGGCTGCGCTCGGGATGACGGTACTTGGGGAGCGGATAGGTTCACAAGGGTGGTGTGCCGACTTTTTAGAAGAGGGTAATCTCGTATCGCAGCCTTCCCCTCTAGGGAAAGGTGCCCCGCAGGGGCGGATAGGGTGACTATGGCATGAAAGACAGTTGGGATCAGGTTTCCCAGTCACTAGTCACTCCTACGATACGAGGGAAGGAATCGTCTCACATGTGTGGTATGAGATCCTTCGGCTCAGTCCTCACTTGTTCTGGCTGGGGTTTTTCTCACATAGGGCGTTTCTCTCCGCTCAGGATGACGATACGGGAGAGCAGCTCGTGGCGTGTAGGGGAATCTTTCGGCAAGCACATAAAAAGCGCACCTTTTGGAAGAGGTGCGCTTTTTGTGTGCTGCGGGATTGCTGATGATCTGATCATGATTGCATCGGCGTTTCCTGTAGATTATTTTCCTGTATTGCTGTCTGTATTTCCCGTCGATGTGCCGAAGGAGGAGTAGGTGACGCCGTTGAAGATGCAGGTGACTTCGCCTTTGTCTCCTACTATGGTATAAGTACCGGCGCCCGTGGGCGGTTCGGGGACTTTTTTCAGATAGCCGTTATCGCCTGCGAGAGTGGAGAGGTCGGCGGGGTAGGTGCCGCCTTTCTTGACGTGGTAGACTTCCATGGCGGTGCCGATGGTGGAAAGATCAGACTGGATCTTGGCGACCTTCGCTTCGTCGGTCATGCCGACGAGGTTCGGAATGGCGACGGCGGCGAGGATGCCGATGATCGCGACTACGATGATGAGCTCCAGGAGCATGAAGCCTTTTCTTTTCTTGAGTGTTCTCTTTTCTTTTTCCATGGGACCTCCTTGCTGTGAAGTGACGGGGGAATCGTTTCATTCATTATGCGCTTTCCATTTTTGATTTACCAATATGAAATGCGAATGTTTACTCGGGGTATCGGTGAGCAAATTAGATGAGAGGGGCTTTTTCCGGAAACAGTCCTCCGTGAAGATCAGCATCTTTTCTTTGCGAATCGTCATCGCTCACTGGCCGCTGGTCCCCTTGCATTTTTCAAAGCACAATGCTAAAATAAGCCGGAACGAAGATCCTGAAAAAGTCAATAGAAAAATTGACGCATAAAAACTTTTATATAGCGTATGATAATTTCTATAAAAGAAAATGAACGATACGCATTATAGAAGAAATCTTTATGTGGGTTTTCGCGGAAAATGTTGCGGATATTGACATTACATGATATAATTTTTATTCGCAACGGTTCTTTTAGTAGAGTATATATAATAAGGTTGTGTAATGCTTCCGGAGGCAGGCAGGGACTCGATGATTGGTTCGATTTCCTGCTTCTTTTTTCCGGGAGGAAGAAAGCCATGTTGTTTTTATGAAAGGGTGAGGCAAGGAATGCCGAACAGCAAGATGTTCAGACCTGTCGTGGTAGGGAAGAAAAAGAGATACACCTATGCCAGATCGCAGGAAGTACTGAAGATGCCCCATTTGCTCGATCTGCAGACGAAGTCGTATGAATGGTTCTGCAAGGAAGGGCTGAAGGATGTTTTCGCAGATATTTCTCCTATCGAGGACAGCGCTAAGAAATGGGCGCTGCACTTTGGCGATTTCTATTTCGGCAAGGGCAAGTACAATATCGAACAGTGCAAGGCGAAGGATGTGAACTACTCCGCTCCGCTGTACGTGAAGACGCGTCTGGAAAACAAGGAAACCGGCGAGCTGAAAGAGCACGATCTGTTCATGGGGGATTTCCCGGTCATGACGGACACGGGCACATTCATCATCAATGGTGCCGAACGTGTCATCGTATCCCAGCTGGTTCGTTCTCCTGGCGTATACTACAAGCGCGAAAGAGATGCTTTCGACAAGGAGATCTATACCGCGCAGCTGATCCCGAATCGCGGCGCGTGGATCGAGCTGGAATCGGATCCGGCAGGCTCCGTTTCCGTCCGTATCGACCGCAACCGTAAGATGCCGGTCACTGTCCTCATCCGTGCGCTGGGCTACTCTTCCAATGAAGAGATCCTGGAGCTGTTCGATCATGATATCCATATCGAAAAGACGCTGGAGAAGGACAGCACCACGGACAAAAAGTCCGCTCTGATCGAGATCTATCACAAGCTCCGCCCGGGTGAACCGGCTACCGAAGATAGTGGTACGACCCTTCTCCATAATTTCTTCTTTGATCCGCGCCGTTATGATCTCGCGAAGGTCGGCCGTTACAAACTGAATAAGAAGCTGGCTTGGAAGAACCGTCTCCTCGGACACAAGACCGAAGGCCCGATCGTCAATATGGAAACGGGTGAAGTGGTCATCGAAGGCAACAGCACCATCGATGAAGAAGCCATCGCAAGAATCGAAGAAAGCGGTGTATTCTCTTCCTTCGATCAGGTCGAAGTGATGACCCAGAAGGATGATGGCACCCCGGTCAAGGTGATCTGTTCTTCCGGCAACCGCGAAGACAATTACCGCACGCTGGAGATCTGTGATATCATCGCCTGCGTTGACTATCTCCTGAACATGATGCAGGGCTATGGCAAGAGTGATGACATCGACCATCTGGGCAATCGTCGCGTCCGCTGCGTCGGTGAGCTCCTGCAGAATCAGTTCCGTATCGGTCTCACCCGTATGGAAAGAGTGGTTCGTGAGAGAATGACCACCCAGGACCAGGATAAGATGAGCGTACAGGCGCTCGTCAATATCCGCCCGGTCGTAGCTGCTATCAAGGAATTTTTCGGTAGTTCCCAGCTGTCTCAGTTCATGGACCAGACGAACCCGCTGGCAGAACTCACGCATAAGCGTCGTCTTTCCGCTCTGGGACCTGGCGGTCTTTCCCGTGAACGTGCAGGCTTCGAAGTCCGCGACGTACATTACTCCCACTATGGACGTATGTGCCCGGTAGAAACCCCTGAAGGTCCGAACATCGGCTTGATCTCCTCTCTGTCCAACTACGGCGTCATCAACAAGTACGGTCTCATCGAGACACCGTACCGTCTGATCGATGAAAAGACCCACACTGTCACTGATAAGTGTGAATATGTCACCGCTGATATCGAAGAAGATAAGATCATCGCACAGGCGAGCGAACCGCTCGATGCAGAAGGTCATTTCGTTCATAAAAATGTAGCGAGCCGCCGCGGCCCGGACGTACTCGAAGCGGAACCGGAAGAAGTCGTGCTGATGGACGTATCTCCGAAGCAGGTCGTCTCCATCGGTACCTCCCTCATTCCATTCCTCGAACACGATGATACGAACCGAGCTCTGATGGGTGCGAACATGCAGCGTCAGGCTGTACCGCTCCTGCGTCCGGAAGCGCCGCTCGTCGGCACCGGCATGGAATGGGTCGCTGGTCAGGACTCCGGCGTCTGCATCCTCGCTAAGCGTGCCGGCACTGTCGAAAGAGTCACTGGCCGCCAGATCATCGTTCGCGCAGAGAACGGCGAGCTTGACACCTACGACATCATCAAATTCATGCGTTCCAACCAGTCCACCTGCATCAACCAGCACCCGATCGTATCCAAGGGCGACCGCGTAGAAGCGGGAGACACGCTGGCAGACGGCATGGCGACCGATGGCGGCGAGCTGGCTCTCGGCCACAATGTACTCGTAGCTTTCGTATCCTGGGAAGGGTACAACCACGAAGACGCCGTTCTGATCTCCGAACGTCTCTGCAAGGATGACCTGTACACCTCCATTCACATCGAAGAATACGAATGCGATGCCCGCGATACCAAGCTGGGCGAGGAAGAGATCACCCGTCAGCTGTCTTCTGTTTCGGAAGACGCTGTCAAATACCTCGACGAAAACGGCATCATCATGGTCGGCGCTGATGTCCGTCCAGGCGATATCCTGGTCGGCAAGGTCACCCCGAAGGGCGAGACGGAGCTGACGCCGGAAGAGCGCCTGCTGCGTGCGATCTTCGGTGACAAAGAAAGAGAAGTCCGTGATACTTCCCTGCGTGTGCCGCACGGCGAATTCGGCAAGGTCGTCGATGTCAAGGTCTTCACCCGCGAAAACGGTGATGAGCTGGCACCGGGCGTGAACAAGCTCGTCCGCGTCTACATCGCGCAGAAACGTAAGATCCGTGAAGGCGATAAGATGGCAGGCCGTCACGGCAACAAGTGCGTATGCTCCCGCATCATGCCTGTCGAAGATATGCCGTTCACCCCGGATGGTCGTCCGGTCGATCTGGTACTGAACCCACTGGGCGTACCGTCCCGAATGAACATCGGCCAGATCCTGGAAATCCATCTTTCCTGGGCCTGCCACATGCTCGGCGAAGAGATCCATGCGGCTATGGCAGCCGGTGTCGGCTCTCCGAAGTATGAAGAAATGAAGCAGCGCCTCATTGACTGCGGCTATGATTTCGAAAAATACGGTATGCCTGAACCGACCGAGTCCGGTATCCACATCGCGACCCCGGTCTTCGACGGCTGCCGAGATGAAGACCTCGCAGCTACACTGAAGGCAGCAGGCCTTCCGGCCGGTGCGAAGACGGACCTCTATGATGGCCGTACCGGTGAAAAACTGGACAATCAGGTCACGATCGGCTGGAAATACATGCTGAAGCTCCATCATCTCGTCGATGATAAGATCCATGCCCGCTCCACAGGCCCATACTCCCTCGTTACCCAGCAGCCACTGGGCGGCAAGGCACAGTTCGGCGGCCAGCGTTTCGGTGAAATGGAAGTCTGGGCTCTGGAAGCCTACGGCGCGGCTTACACGCTGCAGGAAATCCTGACCGTGAAGTCCGATGATGTTATCGGCCGTGTCAAAGCCTATGAAAAGATCGTCAAGGGCGAAAACATCCCGAGTCCGGGCGTACCGGAATCCTTCAAGGTCCTCATGAAGGAACTCCAATCCATCGGTCTCGACGTCCGTATCCTGAATGAAAATGGCGATGAAGTCGTCCTGAAAGAGCTCGATGAAAGCGATCTGGAACAGGGCTACGGCGGCGGACAGCCATGGCATAAGGATGAACTGAAAGAAGCCATGGAAGGTGATGATGCCGTTTCCGATTCCAGAAACGACATGGAAAGCCACATGAATGGCGCTATCGAAAACGCCGGCGATGATGTCGCATCCTTCAATGATACACTCGAAGCAGAAGCCAATGCACAGGCTCCCGTAGAAGCCGGCTTTGGTGAAACTGATCTTGATACAGAACTTGGCTTTACGAATGACAGCCAGGATGACTGATTCCGGAAAGGAGCGCTAATCAATTGTTAGATGTAAATGAATTTGATTCCATGAAAATCGGTATCGCTTCTCCGGAAAAGATCCTTGAATGGTCTCACGGGGAAGTGACGAAGCCGGAAACCATCAATTACAGAACCCTGAAGGCAGAAACCGACGGTCTCTTCTGTGAAAAGATTTTCGGACCGACCAAAGACTGGGAATGCAAATGCGGCAAGTACAAGAAGATGCGTTACAGAGGCACCATCTGCGATAAGTGCGGTGTCGAAGTCACCTCCTCCAAAGTCCGCCGTGAACGCATGGGCCATATTTCTCTGGCCTGCCCGGTTTCCCATATCTGGTACTTCAAGGGTACACCGTCCCGTATCGGCCTCATCCTTGAGATCTCTCCTCGCCAGCTCGAAAGAGTCCTGTACTTTGCAGCTTATATCGTCCTCGATCCGGGTGATACGAACCTGTCCAAGTGCCAGGTCCTGAATGAACAGGAATATCAGGATGCTGTAGCTACCTATGGCAAGAAAGCATTCAAAGCCCAGATGGGCGCAGAAGCCATCCAGTACCTGCTGAAAGAGCTCGATCTGCCGAAGCTGGAAAAAGCACTGCAGAAAGAGATCGAAGAGGGCAGCGGTCAGCGCAAGGTCAGATGCATCCGTCGTCTCGAAGAAGTCGAAGCCTTCCTGCATTCCGGAAACAAGCCGGAATGGATGATCCTCTCTGTCCTGCCGGTCATTCCTCCGGATCTGCGCCCGATGGTCCAGCTGGATGGCGGTCGTTTCGCCACCTCCGACCTGAATGACCTTTATCGCCGCGTCATCAATAGAAACAACCGTCTGAAGAGACTTCTGGAACTCGGCGCTCCGGAAATCATCATCAGAAACGAAAAACGTATGCTGCAGGAAGCTGTCGATGCCCTGATCGATAACGGTCGTCGCGGACGCGCCGTCTCCGGCCCGGGCAACCGCCCGCTGAAATCCCTCTCCGACATGCTGAAGGGCAAGCAGGGCCGTTTCCGTCAGAACCTCCTCGGCAAACGTGTCGACTACTCCGGCCGTTCCGTTATCGTCGTCGGCCCGGAACTCAAAATGTACCAGTGCGGCCTGCCGAAGGAAATGGCCATCGAACTCTTCAAGCCGTTCATCATGCATGAACTTATCAAGAGAGGCGTCGCAAGCAACCTCAAAGCGGCACGCAAGAAGGTCGATAAGCTCGCTCCGGAAGTCTGGGAAGTCCTTGGTGATGTCATCAAAGAACACCCGGTCCTCCTGAACCGCGCACCGACACTGCACAGACTCGGTATCCAGGCTTTCGAACCGATCCTCTGGGAAGGCCGCGCGATCAAGCTGCATCCGCTCGTATGCCCTGGCTACAACGCTGACTTCGACGGTGACCAGATGGCCTGCCATCTGCCGCTGTCCGTCGAAGCACAGGCTGAAGCACGCACCCTGATGCTCTCCATCAATAACATCCTGTCCACAAAGGACGGCAAGCCAGTCGCTATTCCTTCGCAGGATATGATCCTCGGCTCTTACTACCTCACCATCGTACAGACTGCCAACGATACGAAGGTCGATTTCACCGATGAAGAAAAGAAAGAAAATCCGAAGGCGAAATTCGATGTCATGAAGCAGTGGAAAAAAGCCGAAGACGAGATGGACACCTCCGAGCTTCGCGCTTACACCGGCTATGACGAAGTCATGCTGGCGTACAACCTGCATCAGATCAAGATCCATGACTTTATCAAAGTCTTCATCCCGAAGGAAGATCGTCCGGACGGATTCAATGAATCTGATGATGATCTCGTCATCACCACCCCGGGCCGCCTGATCTTCAACTATGCGATCCCGAGAGAGCTGCGCTTCTTCTACAAGCGTCATGAAAAGCGCGTAGATGAAAACGGCAAGACCTATACCGTCGAAAACAATGGTCTCGGCGTCACCATCGGAAAGAAGCAGATGGGCAAGCTCGTCAATGACTGCTTCAAAAAACTCGGATTCAAGGCGACCGGCGACCTGCTCGACTCCGTGAAAGCCCTCGGCTTCCACTACGCTTTGATCTCTGGTATTTCCATCGGCATTTACGATGTCGCTGTACCACCGGAAAAGGATAAGATCCTGGAAGACGGCGATGAAAAAGTCGAACAGATCAAACGCTTCTTCCGCCGCGGCCTCATGACCGATGACGAAAGATACAGAAGAGTCGTCGAAGTATGGAGCAAGAAGACCGACGAAGTCGGTGCTGCGATGAAGAGCTCCATGGTGAAGTTCAACCCGCTGACCATGATGGCCCAGTCCGGCGCCCGTGGTAACGATAACCAGATCCGTCAGCTGGCCGGCATGCGCGGCCTCATCGCCGACACCTCCGGTAAGACGGTCGAACTCCCTGTAAAGGCAAACTTCCGTGAAGGTCTGACCGTCCTCGATTACTTTACCTCTTCCCACGGCGCTCGTAAGGGTCTTGCCGATACCGCACTCCGTACCGCAGACTCCGGCTACCTTACCCGTCGTCTGGTCGACGTTTCCCAGGACGTCATCGTTCGCGAAGAAGACTGCGACGTACAGGTCCTGAATTTCGACAGAGAACAGAGCCTCATCGCCTCTCAGCCGGAAGTCAAGAAGACCATCATGGGTCTCAAGCAGACGCTCCTCGGCGCAGTTCTGGATGAAGATGTCCTCGACCGCAGAAATGGAGATATCCTCCTCGTCAAGGGCAAGACCCTCGATGCGGACGATGTGACCCTGCTGAACCGTCACCTCGTAGAACATATTTCCGTCATCATCCCGACCGCTGACGGCATCGAAGCCGCAGAACCGAAGACCTTTGACCTCGGCACACAGGATGCTGTCGCTGAATACAACCGCGCTATGCGCCATCATCTGACTGTCCACTTCGCAGGCAAGAAACTCGAAGAAGATGCCTATGACCGCCAAGGCAATGTCCTCTTCCCGGCAGGCACCGTCATCGACAGCGATGTCGCAGAAAAGATCCTTGTTTCCGATATCCCGGTGCTCAAAGTCCGTATGGATGAAGCGGAAGGCGTCGAAGTCTCCCTCATCGAAGAAAAAGGCCAGCCGATCGAGTCTCTGGCTGACCGTATCGCAGGCCGCTGCCCGCTGGAAGATGTCGTGAACCCGACCACCGGCGAAGTCATCGCGAAGAAGAACGAAGAAATTTCCGATGCACAGGCAGAAGAGATCCAGAAATACTACGACAAGCTGAAGGTTCGTTCCATCCTCACCTGCCATTCCGCTCACGGCGTCTGCGCGAAGTGCTATGGCAGAAATCTGGCGACCGGCCGTCACGTAGAGATCGGCGAAGCAGTCGGCATCATCGCGGCACAGTCCATCGGCGAACCGGGTACCCAGCTGACCATGCGTACCTTCCATACCGGCGGCGTTGCTTCTGCAGAAGATATCACACAGGGTCTTCCACGAGTCGAAGAATTGTTCGAAGCCCGCAAGCCAAAGGGCAATGCGATCATTTCCCGTATCGACGGCACGGTTTCCATCACCAGTGCAGAGGATAACCCGAATGTCAAGATCATTACCATCACCAGCAATGATCCGGACATCGCCCCGGAAAGCGAAAAGATCCCGGTAGCGAAGAAGATCTCCGTCACAAACGGCGAATTTATCAAAGCCGGCACCCGCCTCTTTGAAGGTAACATTAACCCGCACGATATCCTTGATGTCCTCGGCGTACAGGCGACCCAGAACTATATCGTCAAGGAAGTCCAGAAGGTTTACCGCAGCCAGGGCGTAGAGATCAACGATAAACACATCGAGATCATCGTTCATCAGATGCTGCGTAAGATCAAGATCACCGAACCGGGCGGCTCCGGCTGGCTCCCGGGCGAGACTGTCGATATCGTCGCATTCCGTGCGATGAATCAGCGTCTTGACGACGAAGGCAAAGACAGAGCCGTCGGCGAAAACCTGCTCCTTGGCACCACCAAAGCAGCTCTTGCGACCGACTCCTTCCTCTCCGCGGCTTCCTTCCAGGAAACCACCCGTGTCCTCACCGAAGCAGCGATCAAAGGCAAGGAAGATCCGCTCCTCGGCCTCAAGGAAAATGTCATCATCGGCAAACTCATCCCGGCCGGTACAGGCATGTCCCGTTACCGCAAGCTGAATGTCATCCATAAGGGTGAATCCTTCGAAACCGGATCCGATGCGGAATAATTGATGCATCAGGTATAGCCGAAGCAGTCCTCACATCGTGGGGACTGCTTTTTGCATGGAGGGTATTCTGCACGATCCGGCGTATTTACTGGGCAGCAGCTACTTGCCGCAGGTCACCGTGCTTTCCTCTTGCGAATTTCTTCGAGATTCTCTACAATAGAATAAATATGATAGTGACTGGCGACTAGGAGACGTCAGACTCTTATCGTCATTTTCAGAGCAGCGAGAAATCTTTGTCATTCGTGGTCAGGCGATCGTTGTTAGGAACTACCAAACGGAAAACCTGCTACCCACTCACCTTCGAGCATCGCCCGCCTTTATACTGCGGCGAAGGCGCCAACTTCATTCCTCGTTCGAGCAGCGCTTTCAATCGTAGTCAAGGGGCGGCATGCCCCCGGGGCTCACCCTGTACTTTTTTCAAGGAGACGCCATGATAAAAAAACTGTTTCCACTCGCGCTTTCCGCGGCGCTTGTCTTTGGCGGCTTCCTGCTGTCTTCCGCGGAGGATCTTGTGATCGATGGGCTCGGCCGTCTGCCATTTCCCAAGGACGTGACGGTCACGGATGGCGGCGGGTCAGAGCTTTCTCGGTTCATGATCGAAGGGACACACCGGAAAAATTATGGGAGATCGGCGCGTGCTGCGATGTGGTCGATCCTGACGGTACCGCCAGGTATGCAGCTGTATCCGGAGAAAGCGCCGTATCCCTATGACTCGATGCACATGTACCAGATACGCAAGACGGATGTGCGCGGGACATACAGCGCGGGCATCTATGTCATCTCGGGGACGGAGAAGGATTTCTTCCATGAGGGACATCCGAAGGCAGCCCGCTTCTGGTCTACGGCTTTCCTTGAGGATGCCAAGCGTCCGACCTCGCTCTTTGGAATGCCGAAGATCCAGACATCGGAGTTCCAGGCATTGGTGGATCAGGTGCTCTCTGAGACAAAAGGTCCATCTATACACGTGAAGATCTTGAAATTCGTCCCCTGGCGTGCTTTCAAAAATGAAGACGGTACCTACCGCTGGGGACAGGAGGCGAAGGTCATCCTGACGAATGAAAAGGGCTTGTCGTTTCCCCTCTGGATCTCTGCCAATCTTTTGAAAGCGGGGGATAAGTACTATCTGATCGAGGTGAATGGCAGCCACGCGGCGGCCGAACAGCTGTCGGATCTCCTGCTGTATGGATTCTATCGGATGAAGAGATGAGATAGCAGCGATGCGATGATTTCAAAATGCGCGGTGCTTCCGCTTTATGATGCGCGCTCCATCTAGGCAGGACAGCGTAAGCCTTTTTCACTGCTGCATTTACTTTTGAAAGGGGATTTTCCATGAAATGGAAATGTTTGCTTCTCACGCTCGCGCTGGCCTGCGGGATCTCTGCGGGGGGAGAAGCGTATGATATGAATGCCGTCGCGACCGCTTCGCTTCCCAAAGGCTTCACCTACCGGGAGGCAGCGGGGACGCAGACACTCCATTTTATGGAGAAAGACATTCCTTATCAGATGGGACAGCTGCAGTATACATTGGAAAAACAGCAGAGCTTCTCATCCGGCTATATCATCCGCGCGCTGCTCCCTGTCGAGATGGCGGAAGCGCTGAAGCCGTATTTCAAGATGAATCGGGATGAACATGTCTGGCGCCGGCTGACGCAGATGAACCGCGCGCTCTTAAATCCGGCATCCCCTCTTCGGAAGGGAATCGAAGAGACGGTACTGAGTCTGGCTCGCAATGCCATCGGCCCCGCTGCGGATTCTTCGATCAAGGTAGAGCTTTCTCGGCTGGAGCCTTTCCGCCGCCTGGATGTCGATGAGGCCTATGTCTATACCGCAGGCGGGCTGATCACATACAATGCGGAGGGGATGAAGCTCCCCATGTACTGCCGCTCCTATTTCTTCCCCGGAAGTGAAGGACTCGATGTCCTGATGCTTTTCACCCCCGACGAAGGCAAAGCGCCGCTCCTATATGCCATCGATGATCTGGTGAATGCGGCCGCGAAGGAAGAGCTCAATGGGGCAGCAGGATATAAAGACCTCGGCGTCATATTGGCAAAGAGCCATAAAAAATAGGCGGCAAGTGACCGGAAATCCCTTTCCGATGGGAAGGGTAATGCTACTAAGTTAAGGAAATCGTTAGCTACGTAACGTCTTGCTTCCCCCTTCGGGGGAAGT
>ENA-OUQF01001211-OUQF01001211.1-human-gut-metagenome-genome-assembly--contig:-NODE-1211-length-16106-cov-6.144041_pt1 | contig 16106 bp, 14 predicted proteins | sample MGYA00237947_ERZ548826 | MGnify/ENA primary metagenome ERZ548826 (study PRJEB26490, sample SAMN05194701) | human gut metagenome | biome: terrestrial biome; feature: human-associated habitat; material... | reverse complement strand
TACGAGATTTCTGCCTGTCTCGTGGGCTCGGAGATGTGTATAAGAGACAGCTCTTTGCGGCGTCGGAGTCGGCATTTTCGTCTTGGCTGTTTTCATCGACATTCTTTGTTTCATCGACAGCCGAAGTGTCGTTTGCGACGTCTTTATCCGTCGAAAGGTTCGCGTCCGCGACGGCGGCGTCCTCGCTGTCCGCAAAGACCGTTCCGACCGAAGCGGAGGTGAAAGAAAGAAGCAGGGCGGACAGAAAGAGCGCGCCGACGCGCTTTGCCGTCCGACGGGAGAAATGAAGCATCATAGTGGGGTTACTCCTTTTTTGGGTTTTGAATTCGCAGTCTATCAAAGAGCAGAGCTTTTCGCCGGGCGGAAAGCCCCGTTCGGATGTTTGCAATTTCAAATGTGTTTTTTGTTCGCGGCGGGAAAAGAGACCTTTTTCGGTTCTTTTTTCTTTTTCCACAGATCCCGCTGCCGTTCTTTTCGCTCGGGCGTCCCGGGGACATAATCGATTCCCCCGTGACTGAACGGATTGCAACGTAAAAGGCGCCACAGCGAAAGGAGCGTGGCACGGAAAAAGCCGTGCGTTTCGTACGCGCGGAACGCATATTCGGAACAGCTCGGATAATATTTGCAGGTCGGCGCTTTCTTTTTGTCGGAAAGCTTTTCGCGGTAAAAAGCGATGCAGGAAAGAGCCGCACGGCAAAACGGGGATTTTTTCATGATTTTTTCTTTGCGTTTGCGCCGTTCGCTTTTGCGCCCGCTTTTTTCGAGTTCGGCTTTGCCTTCATATCAAAAAAATCTTCTTTGGAAACGATGCTTTTCAGCGAGCGGGAAATGTCGCTCGATTTGACATACGGGGCAAACGCGGCACTGCGCGCGGCGATGACCAAAAACCAGCCGTCTTTGATGTAAGTATAATTCTCCCGATAGGCGACGCGGATGAGTCGTTTTACACGGTTGCGCTTGCACGCCTTGCCGAGCTTGCGGTTGACGGTGATTCCGAGTTTTGTTTTCATGGCGCTCCCGTCGGGATTTTTTCGGAAATTGCGAAGCGCGTAGACGGCGATGTATTTTGTCGTTTCGCATTTTCCCTTGGTGTATGCCTTGGAAAACAGATGGTTTTCGGTCAAGGGCAAAATCAATTTTCTCATGCGTGACCGTTCCTTTCCGTTTCTGTTTTGCACGTCTTGCATTTTTTGAAAGTTCGGACACCCGTCGTGCGCGGCGGCGCAAAACGGGGGTGTTCAGCAAAAAAGGGCGCACGACAAGTCCCGACAAAGCGTGTATGTCGGAGGTCGGACACCCTGTTTTGCATTTTTGAAACCAAAAGCCGCCCGAAAAATTCGGGAGAGCTTTTCTTTGGCAGAATGAAATCGGACTGCAATCAATAGGTGAGTCTGGCTCTGCCCTTCAGGCGTCTTCTCTTCAAAACCTTTCTGCCGTTTGCGGTTTTCATACGCTTTCTGAAGCCGTGTTCTTTCTTTCTCTGAAGCTTCTTGGGCTGATATGTTCTAACCATGTTTAGCACCTCGCTTTCTCATCGGGAATTTTCGTCGGTATAAAGCGCACGAACACATTTTGCCGATATAAATAAATTATACACAAAATCCCTCGGCTTGTCAAGTGGATGAGACGTATTTTTCGTATTTTTTGAAAAATCTTCCCGCCTCACGCCCCTTTGTCGGCGCTTGCTTCTTTGTTTTTTCGCTTCGGGTCGGCGAAAAACGGTTTTCTCTGTCCGAAACGAAAAATCATGTTTCATTGTTTTTTGCGTTTATGCTTTTTTGCTTGTCCAGATACGTTTGCAGAATGATCTGCGCCGAGAGCGTGTCGATCGATGCCTTTCGTTTTTTTCCGAAAGTTCCCGTCTCGCGCATATAGCCCGCCGCCATGATGGTGGTGCGGCGCTCGTCGCAGAATTCGACGGGAAGACCGCTTTTTTCCTCCACCATGCGGGCGAAGGTGCGCACCCGTTCGGCGCGGTCGCCTTCGCTTCCGTTCAGATTGAGCGGAAGCCCCACAACGATCTTTTCCGCACCGTTTTCCTGCGCCTTGCGGCAGGTGATCTCGACCGCTTCGCGCAGTCCGCTTGCTTTTTCGGTGCCGATACCGCCGGCAAGAAAACCGGTCGGATCGGAGACGGCGTAACCGGTACGCACATCGCCGAAATCCACTCCGAGAATTCTCACGTTTCGCTCTCCTTTTCGCCTTGCACTTCTTTTTCTTTCTTTTCGAGCGACTCCTTGCGCAGACTGTCGATCAGCGCGGAAATGTGCGCACCGTGCTCGAGACTGTTGTCGGAAAGAAAAGTAAGCTCGGGCGTGAGACGCAGATTCAGCCTTGCGGCAAGCTCGCGGCGGATATAGCCCGCCGCACTGCGCAAGCCTTTTCCGACTTCCTTTGCGTCCCCGCCGTACACGCTGAAGCGCACCTTGCAATATTTCAGATCGGGTGTCGTTTCAACGCCGACGATGCTCAAAAACGACGCAGATACGCGCGGGTCTTTTACCGTGCGCAGAATGTCGGTAAGCTCTCTTGAAATTTCTTCGTTTATGCGGGCGGTCTTAAACGCCGCGCCGCCTTTGTTTTTGGATGGCATATAAATTCAGACTCCTTGGTTCGGCGAATAAAGCGTTCTGTCTCTTGTCAGATCTCGCGCTTGATCTCCTCCATCACAAATGCTTCGAGTATATCGCGCTCCTTGATATCGTTGAAACGCTCAAGACCGATACCGCACTCATAGCCCTGCGCGACTTCCTTTACATCGTCCTTGAAACGGCGCAGCGAGGCAATCTTGTCCTCGGCGATCACGATGCCGTCGCGAACGACGCGAATCTGCGCGTTGCGGGCGATCTTTCCGTCCAAAACATACGAACCGGCAATAAATCCGACGTTCGGAACGTGGATCGTCTGGCGCACCTCGGCGTGACCGATGACGTTTTCCTTATATTCGGGCGCCAGCATACCGTTGATGGCGGCGGTGATCTCTTCGATGCATTCGTAAATGATACGATAGGTGCGGATGTCCACCTTTTTCTGCTCGGCGGAATCGGTCGCGCCCTTGTCGGGGCGGACGTTGAAGCCGACGATGATGGCGTTGGAGGCATCGGCAAGCATAACGTCGCTTTCCTTGATACCGCCGACGGCGCAGTGGATGACCTTGACCTTAACTTCATCGTTCGAAAGCTTTTCAAGCGACGACTTGACGGCTTCGGCAGAGCCCTGCACATCCGCCTTGACGATGATGGCAAGCTCCTTTGTTCCCTCGTTGATCTGATCGAACAGCGTGTCGAGCGAAACCTTGGCGTTTGCCTTGAATTCCTCTTCCTTGGCGTCGGTCTTTCTCTTTTCGACCAGCTCGCGCGCCATCTTTTCGTCGGCTACGGCGCGGAATTCGTCGCCCGCCTCGGGCACCTCCGAAAGACCCGTGATCTCGACGGGGACCGACGGTCCGGCGGTCTTCTGAAGCTTTCCGTTTTCGTCGCACATCGAGCGGACACGGCCGATCGCCGTGCCGGCGATAACGACGTCGCCCTGACGGAGCGTACCGTTCTGTACGAGGACGGTCGACACGGGACCGCGTCCCTTGTCGAGCTTGGCTTCGATGACGATACCGCGCGCTTCGCGGTTGGGGTTGGCTTTGAGATCCTGCATATCGGCGACGAGCAGAACCATTTCCAAAAGCTCGTCGATGCCCTGATGCTTGAGCGCCGAAACGGGAACGCAGATGGTGTCGCCGCCCCATTCCTCGGGAACAAGGTCATACGCGGTGAGCGCCTGTTTTACATTATCCGCATTCGCGCCGACTTTATCCATTTTGTTGATGGCAACGATGATCGAAATGCCGGCGGCTTTGGCGTGGTTGATGGCTTCGACCGTCTGCGGCATGATACCGTCGTCGGCGGCGACCACGAGAATGGCAATATCGGTCGCCTTTGCGCCGCGCGCACGCATGGCGGTGAAGGCTTCGTGACCGGGAGTATCAAGAAAGGTGATGTCGCGTCCGTTAATCTTGACGCGGTAAGCACCGATCGCCTGCGTAATGCCGCCCGCTTCGCCCGCGGTGACATTGGTGTGGCGGATGGCGTCGAGAAGCGAGGTCTTGCCGTGGTCGACGTGACCCATGACGCAGACGACGGGACTGCGGGGCTGAAGATCCTCGGCTTTGTCCTCTTCGTCCGAGAAGAGTTTATCCTCGATCGAAAGAACCACTTCTTTTTCGGCGGTGATGCCCATTTCGTCGGCAAGCAGATACGCGGTATCGTAATCGACGTACTTGTTTGCGCCGACCGCGTCCATGCCGAGACCCATCATGAGAAGCTTTTTGATAACTTCGCCGGTGGTGATCTTAAGTTTTGCGGCAAGGTCGGAGATCATGATCTCGTCGGGAAGGGTGATCGGTCCCGTGAACTTCTTGACCTCGGGCTGAGCGGCGGGCATTTTGCCCTTCTTGCCGAGTTTTCCGCCGCGAAGGGGAGCGGAAAATCCGCGTGCCGCCGATTCGTTGCGGTTGATGCGCCCGCCCGCACGGTTCTGCGGAGACTGGGCTTTTTTCTGCTTTTTCTTGCCGCCCTCGTCGGTATTTACGCGGTCGGGCACAAGATTGTCGAGGCGCTCGTCATACTTCGAAAGATCGACTTCGTGCGAACGAATGTCGACAAGACGCACATTCGAGTCGTTGCGCACGCCGCTCTCGGGGCGCTGGACCGTCTCGTCGACGGCTGCTGCGGGACGTTCGGAGGCATAGCGGCTGCGGGCGCGTCCGTCCTTGTCGTAGATCGGGCGGATGCTGGGCTGACGAACCGACTGACCGTAATCGTCGTCCTTGTCGCGTCCGGGGGCAGGCTTTCCGAATTTTGCGCGGTTTTTGTCAAAAGCGTTCTTGGGCTTCTGCGGAGCGGGTGCGGCGGGAACCTTTACAAAGCCGTCCTTGCCGAAAATTTCGGTAGGCTGCTTTGCGGGGGTCGCGGACTGCTTGTTGAAGCGGTCGTTGAAACGCGAAACATTATCGCGCACGGGTGCGTTTCCGCCGGGGCGCTTATCGCCGAAGGAATTGCGCTCGCCGTAAGGACGGTCGCCGTTCGGACGGTTCTGCTGCGGGCGCTTGTCTCCCGCGCCTGCGCGGTTGGCAAGAGCGGCGGCGCGCTGTGCGATCGAGGCGGCGGAGTTGATGGCTGCCTGCGAAATGGCGGGACGCTTGGGCGCGGCGGGAGCTGCTTTGACCGGCTCTTTTGCGGGTGCGGACGCTTTTTCGGACGCTTTTGCGGTCTCCGTCGGCGCTTCCTTGACCGGAGCGGGCTTTTCGTCCTTCTTTTCTGCCTTTTCCGCTTTCGGTTCTTCTTTCTTTTCCTCGCGGACGGGCGCGGATTTTTCGGCGCTTTCCTTCTTTTCCGCCTTTGGCTCTTTTGCGGCGGGGGTTTCTTCGATCTTCGCCTTTTCTTCGGCGACGGGTTCCTTCTTTGCCGTCGCAAGGGCGAAATAATCGGAGATATCCGAAAGCTCAAATTTCTTGGTATAATGCGTTAAAATGAGCGAGACCTCGCTGTCCTCGAGAGAAGCCGACGCGGACTTATCGGGAATTCCCTTGGCGGCGAGAAAATCCACCAGTTCCTTTCCTTTGATCCCGAGGTCCTTCGCAAGGGAATTGACTTTATTCTTCTTGGTAGTTTGTGCCATATATCACTGCACCTCCGTTATGTTGTGCGCACAAGACGCTTTTTCCATGCTCTTGAAAACGATCTTTTCGAAGCCGGGGCGAACAAGCGCCGCCGCCGAAACAAGACCGCTTTTGCCCAGATGACGGGCAAGGGTATCCATACCGCACGGTAAAAGAATGTAGCGGACATTTGCCGAACGAATTTTTCCGAGAAGCTTTTCGCGGGTGTTTTCGGAAAGATCCTGCGCCAAAAAGACAAGTCTTGCTTTCCCGCGCGAAAGCGCAAGCGTGACCGCTTCGTTTCCGACGGCAAGACCGCCCGCGTTCATCGCAAGTCCCAGGGCGCCGAGAATCTTCGGAAGAGTTTCCTTCAAAAGCGCGCGGGAGGTGGGGTCGCCGTACAGCAAAAGCGTATCGTCAAACGTTTTTTTCATCCGCATCCTCGCTTTCCGCCGCAAGGGTAGCGGCCAGCTTTTCATATATCTCGGCGGGAATTTCGACCTCGAGAGCCGATTCGAAGCGCTTTGCCTTGCGGGCTTTGTTGAAGCAGGCAAGCTCGGGGCAAAGATAAGCTCCGCGCCCCGATCTTTTCCCCGTTCTGTCGATGAGGATCTCTCCTTCGGGAGTCCGCACAACGCGGATCAGTTCGTTTTTGGGGCGGCGTTCGGCGCAGCCGAGACATTTTCTTTCGGGAATTTTTTTATTCATATCCTGTGCGTTTTCCGTATCCTTTCTGCTTTTGCGATTTTTTATTCTTCGGATTCCTCGCCGCGGGAAGCTTCCTTCAAAGCCTCGGCAAGCTTTTCGCCGAAGGCGGTGGAGGGTTCGTCCGCACCGCTCATCGCACTTTCGTAAAGGGCTTTCTTTTCTTCGGAAGCGCTCTTGATATCAATCTTCCAACCCGTAAGCTTTGCGGCAAGACGGGCGTTCTGACCGCGCATACCGATGGCGAGCGACAACTGATCGTCGGCGACGATCACACGGCAGGAGCGCTCGTCCAGACGGATGACCGACTGAACGTCGGCGGGGGACAGGGCGGATTTGATATATTCCTCCGGCTCGTCGCTGTACAGAATGATGTCCAGCTTTTCGCCGTGAATTTCTTTCATTATGTTGTTTTTACGCAGATTTTTCGGACCGATGCATGCGCCGATGGCTTCGACGTTGGGGTCGCGCGATTCGACGGCGATCTTGGTACGCGAGCCTGCCTCGCGGGCGATGCTGCGGATGACGACCGTGCCGTCCTGAATTTCGGGAACCTCCAATTCAAAAAGGCGCTTGACAAAACCGGGATGGGTACGGGACAGAAGAACGGCGGGACCGCTCGTGTCGCGCTTGACCTCCATGACGTAGACCTTGATCAGCTCTCCTTCGCGGAAGACCTCACCGGGGATCTGCTCGTTTTTGAAGAGGGTCACGACGTTCTTTCCGATGGCAAGACCGACATTCCCCGTTTCGGGGTCGATCCGCGTTACCTCGGCGGTGACGATGTCCTCTTTCTTGTTTTCGTATTCGTTGATCATGTTGCGGCGCTCGGCTTCGCGAATGCCCTGAATGATGACCTGCTTTGCCGTCTGTGCCGGAATGCGCTTGAAGCTGCGGGGCTTAATTTCCACTTGAACGAAATCGCCGACTTCGTAAGAAGTCTTGATCTTGCGCGCGTCCTCGAGCTTGATCTGCGTCTCGGGATCGAAGGTGTCGAACGGTTCGTCGCCGTCGTCGTAGAAATCGAAATCCACATCGTCGTCTTCTCCTTCGGCGTTTTCATGTACGATGGTCAGCGCGTTGGGGTCGACTACCTCCAAAAGCTTGTAAACGTGAATCTCCTGTTTTTCGGGGTTCAGCTCTACCTTCAGGTTGGAGTTTTTGGTTTCCTTTTTGTAGGCGGTCAGAAGCGCCGCCTCAATCTTTTCGATCATATAATCCTTCGGGATTCCTTTTTCCTTCTCCAATAAATCCAGAGCGCGGAAAAATTCCTTTTGCTCGTTTGCCATTTTTTTCGGTTCCTCCGTTTCGTTTTCGGTTTCGATTTCGGTTTTTATAAGTCGGCGACGACCGTCATTTTGGCGATCGCTTTTCGCTCCAGGACGATCGGGTCTTTTCCATCGGGTGTGAGGGTCACGGTGTCGTTTTCCGGGTCGCAGGAGGAAAGCGTCGCCGCAAGGCTCTTGCTTCCTTCGTAAGCGATGTAGAGACGAACCAGAACCGCGCTTCCCAAAAAGGCGTTCATGTGACTGTAGGTGCGCAGCTCGCGCTCAAGTCCGGGCGAAGAGATCTCAAGGCAATAGCTGTCGGGGATCGGATCGGCTTCGTCGAGGATCGCGCCCACCGCGTCGTTCACCATTTCGCAGTCGTCAAGGCTTATTCCTTCATCCTTGTCGATGGTGAGAATCAGATTCCAGCCGGTCGCGTCCTTTACGTATTCGACGTCCCACAGACGGCAGCCGCACTCTTCGACGGCACTTTCGGTAAGCTCGCGGACGATCGCGGCGACGGGTTTCTTTTTCGCTTTGTTTTCCATGGTGCTCCGTGTGTTCCTTCCCGGATGATAGGATATGCAAAAGAAGGGCTGAATAAACCGTAAAGAGCGGTTCGCACCGCTCTTTACACTCCGTATCATCCTTTTTCTCCCTGTAGTATAGCACAGGATTTTGAAAATTGCAAGGTTTTTTTCAAAATTGTTTCGTTTTTTCATAATTTCCCGTTTCGGGCGGTGCGCGGTTGACAAAAAGCGAAAAAAACGGTATGATAAGAGAAAAAACAAAAGACGTGAAAAAACGGCGCGGGCGGGAACTTTTTTCCCGCTTTTGCGTCCAACAAAAAAAGCAAGGATGCCGTATGAGTAAAATCAATTGGAAAGGCGGAGCGCTTACCGCTCCCATACCGCCGGTGCTGGTCACCTGCTCCGATAAAGAGAGCAATCGCGACAATGTTTTCACCGTCGCATGGACGGGAATCCTCAACACAAAACCGCCGAAAACCTATATCTCGGTGCGCCCCGAACGTTTTTCCTACAATATTATAAAGGAGAGCGGATACTTTGTCATTAATCTCACGACCGAGGATATGATCCTCGCCGCCGATTTTTGCGGAGTACGCAGCGGTCGGGATCTGGATAAGTTCGAGCATTGCGGACTTTTGCGCGAGAAAGCGAAGACCATCCCGTGCCCGATGCTCATGCAAAGCCCCCTGTGTCTTGAGTGCCGCGTCGAAAAAATCGTTCCGCTCGGCACGCACGATATGTTTATCGCCGATATCGTTGCGGTTGACGTTGACGAGACGCTGATCGACGGAGCGGGACGGCTGCACCTTGACCGCGCCCGCCTTGCCGCTTTTGCCCACGGCGAATATTTCGCGCTCGGACGAAAGCTCGGCTCGTTCGGTTATTCGGTGCGGAAAAAGGGCGCAAAGGGAACGATCGGAAAAGATTCACGCCCGAACCGCTCGCAGAAGAATGAAAAAAATCGCGAGGAAACGAAACTTAACAAAAAGTTTACGAAACGGTGAGTATCGCACAGACCCTTTTTTCACTGTTGTTCATGCCGCAGTCGACGCGGTGTGAAACAAACTTTTTGCACGTTTTTATGGAAAACGCCTGTTTTTTGCTTGACAAAAACGCAATTTCGGTATATTATATATATGTTGTATAGTCGGTATGATGGACGGAGATTCTTTTTCTGTCCGTGCCGACTCGGAGTGTTACACATAAGAAAGGATGAAGAGCATGAGAAAACTCAGAAGCATCTTAGCAGCGGTGATGGCTGTAATGCTGATCCTTACGGCTGTACCGTTTACGGCATCGGCTGCGAACCTTGCCGGATTTTCCGACTTCCCTACGGGATGGTCGTATGCCGCCATGACCGACGCCGTGAACAACGGACTTCTTACCGGCTACGGCGACGGCACAATCCGTCCGCAGGAGCGCCTTACGAGAGCGCAGATGGCGGCGATCATCAACCGCGCGTTCGGCGCCGAGATCAAGGCGGATATTGCAGGCAAATACAGCGATGTAAATCCCGGCGACTGGTTCTACGACGACATTGCAAAGGCAGTCAACATGAAGACCTTTGCGGGCGACGATTCGGGCAACATGCGTCCGAACGAGCCGATTACGCGTGAGGACGCGATGGTGGTCATTTCACGCGCGCTGGTCGTAAGCTCAATGGGAACCGAACTGCTTTATAACTATACCGACCGCGACACGGTCGACGGTTACGCCGAGGCAGCTGTCTGCGCTTTCCTTGACCGTCATTACGTTCAGGGCTACGGCGACGGCACCATCCGCGGACGCAACTACATAACCCGCGAGGAATTTGCCCAGATCATGGATAATATCTTTGCGGCGTATGTGCGTGTCGGCGGTGAAATTACGGTCGGAAACAGTGAGGGAGAGGTCATCATCACCGGCGACAACATCGGCGCGGGCAATACTGTTCGAATCTCTTCCTCTTACATAAACGGCGATCTCATCATCGGTGACGGTCTCAGCACTGCCGATATCATAATCGAAAACGTCGATGTGAAGGGGCGCATTCTTCTTCGCGGCGGCGAGGGAACCGTAACCTTCAAGAATGTGAAGCTCGGTACGCTCATCGTCACCAACGACGTGAACGGAACCGTAAACTTCTTGCACTACAGCGATGAAGCGCTCTTTAAGAACGCAGTCTACAATACCCCCGCGACCTTCCTTGACCGTACGGTCGACGGCGGAAGCGCATCGGGTACCGGTCGACTGAATCACGATACCACCCGCGTCGGCAACAAGGACGCCGGAACGGGACCGAAGGAGGATAAGAAGCCCCCCATCATCGTGGTTCCCGGCGGAGGCGGAACGGTTGCAAACTATTACACGGTAAATTTCCGTTACGAAGACGGCACGCTCATCACCGGCGCGACCTATAATGTACGCAGCGGAAGCACGCTTGACGCCTCCAAGATTCCCGCCATTCCCGCAAAGACCGGTTATGACGCGAAGTATTGGTACTATTATGCGACCGACAGTGATAAAATCCACAACCGCAAGACCGTATTTACAAGCACCGTAAAGGTTAACAACGATATCGAGGTATACCCTTACTACGAAAAGAAGACCTTTACCGTCACCTTCGATCCCGACAACGGCGAGAGTGCAACGACCGTCAACGTAAAATACGACGAGACCACAGCGCTTCCGACCGCGCCGACCAAGACAGGATTTATGTTTGCCGGCTGGTTCTACACCGAGGGCGGCGTCGAAAAGGAATTTACCGCCGCGACGCCCGTGACCGACAACATCACGGTCAAGGCAAAGTGGACGACGGCGCTTTACACCGTGATCTTCAAAAACGGCGCGGATGAATATCACAAGATCGAAAACATTCCGTACAATACGACCGTAATGCTTCCGACCGCGCCGATCAAGACCGGCTTTACCTTTGGCGGATGGTTTGACGAACACGGAATCGAATTTACCGATACCACAAAGGTGACGGCGAGCATTACCGTTTATGCAAAATGGATCGGGGAAACCTTTACCGTAACCTTCTGGGAAATCGACGAAGAACGCAACAAGGTTGAAAACATCGCATCGGGTGAAAAGGTTGCCGATGCCGACATCACGACCGCGACCGACGCTTTGGATGAAGCCGAGCTTGCGGGTTATGTTGCAAACAAGTCGAATATCTCCGCAACCTACAACAAAGATGTAAAACACATGGTTCCCGGTGACTGGTACTTCAAGGAAGGCACCGAGTGGAAGAAGTTTGACAGCACGATCGCCGTTTACCGCGACCTCGATGTCTACTATATGTTCACCTTCTTAAAGGTTCATCTCAATCTTTCGAGTTATCTCGGCACGGCGGGCAACATTGCCGTTGACGTTCCGTATGCGCCCGACACCGAAGCGGTCAAGAGCGTGCTCGACGGACTTTACCTTGCAAACAGCAGTGCCGTTGTGGCAATGCAGAAGATTCTCGGCGAAGCCTACGGCAGAAGCATCAACGCTTTTGGCGTAAGCTATACGCCGGTAGGAAACGACGGAAAGATCGGTAACTTTATGTACAATTACCGTCTGATCAACCTTCTCGGCGAGGGGACGATCCGCCGCTATACCAAGGAATCCATCGAAGACATGATCCTGAACGACAAGACGCTTCTTGCCGAAGGAATCAAAACGGTTGCTTCGCATCTCGGAAACACCTCGTCGAGCGAATATACCGCAACCGCCGCTTATCTCAAGACGGCGGACGGCAAGAACTTGCTCCGTTCGTTCATGAACGATAACGAAGGCTTCTGGATCGATTATCTCGTGGAGACGCCCGAGGGCAGAGCGATCCTGCTTCCGTACCTCCGCCCGCTCCTTCCCGGATATACCGACGCACAGATCATGGCTATGATCGAAGCCGATCCCGTGTCGGCAAAGAATCGCATCCGTACCGACAAGGCGGCTGTGATCGAATATATTCTTTCGAGCGATGCGAATCTTGCTTCCATGATTGAACAGGTTTGCAAGGTTGTTAGTACCGACAATGCGCTTCGGGACAGCTTTGCCGATAAAGCAGCCGACACGATCCATGCCGCAACCGATAAGGATGCCGCTTTTGTCGACCGCGCTGTAGAGGTTGCCTCCGCAGCATACGAAGACAAGATTGAAGAATTTATCACAAGCCTCAAGAATGACGATACCTTCCTCGTGGACGCCGACCGCAAGTTTATCATCCTTGCGCTGAGCAAGAAGCTTGCAAGCACGACGTACGATGAGATCAAGGCAAAGCTTCCTTCGGCAATCTTCAAGATTCTCGATGACGCGGTTGCAAAGGACATTTTCAACAAGACGCTCGACGCTTACCGTACACAGGTTGATGCCGTAAAGGCAACCGTGACCGATCCCGCATACGACGGCACGAAGCAGTATGTCAACACCTGCTGTCTCATCACGGTCGATCCCGTAGAGCAGGTTCTTATTCCCGAATATGACCGCTTCTTCGTCGGCAAGATCGATCCCGCCATCAAGGACAACAAGTATTATACCCTTAATCCGTATATTGCCGAGATTGAACAGCTTCTGAAGGTTGAGTCGATTCTCGACAAGAAGACCGACGGCTACTATATGCGCTCGGCTTCCGACTACTACGCGCTGATTTATAAGCTCGCCGTTCTCTCGACCGATGCCGGCACATGGTTTGTCGATAACGTACCCGAGAGCGAACTGGACGATGCGATTGAAGCAACCGTTTCGCGCATCGGCGGCTATCTTGACCGTCTGATCGATAAAGTAACCTTCCTGCAGAACGGCAAGGTGGACGAGGCGAGAAATCGCGTACGGGAGCTTGTACGCAAGCTCGTTGACAAGAACAATTCCGATTTGTGGAACACGGCGACCGAGACCCTGTTCACCGATAAGCTTCCCGTGGCCTATGATAAGGCAAAGGATCTGATCTACGATAAGCTCGGCTTTGATGCAGACAACACCGTAATCGTTACGGTCGGCTCGGACAACGAGACCGTGACCGTAACCGACGGCGTAAAGACCGTTACGAAGAAGCTTTCCGATTTGCTGAAGCAGTATGCCGACGGCAAGAAGGGAATTTCGGTCAGTGGCACGGTAATTACCGTGAAAGGAAAGTCGCTCGACGCGAAGAAGGTTGTCTCGAAGCTTACCGCAAAATTCGGCAGCACCTTTACCGTGAAGGTTGAACACAATGCCGACAATACGGAATATAAGCTCACGGTCAACAGCGATTATGTACTGATCCAAAAGATCCTGAAGTAAAAAATCGATCGAGTGTTGTGGGTAAACGTTGTTTTACCCACAACGTTTTCAGGGGACAAATTTTCCGCGGCTTTTTCTCGATAACGTGAAAAAAAGGTGCGGGATTCCTTCGAAAACGGCAAGAGCCGCCGTTTTGCACGGCGAAAAAGAAAAGAGGTATGCATATGCGCAAACAGACAAAAATGGTTCTTTCTCTGCTGCTTGCGGCGCTTCTTACAGCGTCATCCGCCGCAGTTTTTGCCGATCAGCCGACGACGGCGGGGAAAATTGCAGAGGAGCAAACGGCTCCTCCGATCGACGGAACGCCGGTCGTCGTAAAGCTCGGCGACGTTTTCTTCGATGTTCCGACAGGTTCGGAGCTTGAAAAAGCCGTCTCCAAGCTGAAGGAAGCGGGTGTTTTGCACGGCTATGAGGACGGAAGCTTCCGTGCCGCAAACAGCCTTACCCGCGCCGAATTCTGCAAAATGGTCAATAAGCTTTTCGGTTACACGGCAAAGGCACAGGAGACTTTTCCCGATGTGACGGCGGAAAACTGGTATTATGACGACGCGCTCATTGCCAAACAGCAGGGCTATATTGCGGGCTATGAGGACGGCACTTTCCGCGGCAGCGCAACGGTATCGCGCGAGCAGGTTTGTGTGATCCTGAACCGCATTTTGGGGCTTTACAAGATTCAGGACGTCACTGTGTCGGACGAGGTGTCCGACTGGGCGAAGGAAAGCGTGGCGACCGTCATTTCCAACGGCTTTATGAAGCTCGAGGACGGCGGCGTCTTCCGCGCAAAGCAGGATATCACCCGTGACGAGTTTGCCCGTCTTTTTGCCCTGTTTGTTCAGGAGAAGACGGAGGATAAGGGTACGACCGGCGGAAGCACGGGCGGAAGTACCGGCGGAAGTACCGGCGGAAGTACGGGCGGAAGCACGGGCGGCAGTACCGGCGGAAGCACGGGTGGAAGCACGGGCGGAAGCACGGGCGGAAGTACCGGCGGAAGCACCGGTGGAAACACCGGTGGAAGCACGGGCGGAAGCACCGGCGGAAGCACGGGGGGAAGCACGGGCGGCAGTACCGGCGGAAGCACAGGCGGAAGCACGGGCGGAAGCACGGGTGGAAGCACGGGCGGCAGTACCGGCGGAACGACTGATCCCGAAAAGCCCGATCCCGTCGAAGATCTCACACAGGACGATATCGTGATCGAAGAGATGGAGAAGCTGCTTGCCGACCTCAAGAGCCGCAAGCGCTTTACACATCAGAGTGAAATATCCCCCTTCTATAAGAAAATGCAGGGCGTTTTGGCGGATATCATTGCCGACAGTGAAACCAAGCTGATCACGCCCGAATACGTTACCGAAAATTACGGTGCGATCATGTCGGAGATCCGTGATGAATATTACGGTCTGTGTGATACCTGTATCGGTGAGTTCAACGCTATCGTGAGCGATTGCGCAACCAAATACAAGACGGTTTTGGTGGAATATTTTTACGATATCATTCCCGAAGAAGCCTTTGAGGCAATCGGCGGAACGAAAGAATAAACTGCAGGAAATTGTGCCGAAGGCACGGGCTTAAAAACGGCTTTTTCAACCGTTTTGTCCCCCGCGCTTTCGGCGCCTTTTTTGCTTTACGAAAAAATGCTTTGCGAAAAGAATGCTTTTTGAAAAAGAAAGCCTTGCGAAAAAAGAAACTGACGGAAGGTCGGGAGGTCGGAAGGTCGGAAACGGAAAGTGTGAAAAATATGGAACTTCGCATTATGACTTACAATATTCAGCACGGAGAGGATCACGCGCTTCGGCTTGCCGAACACCGCGCGGTGATCGATCTTGAAAAAACGGCAGACACCGTTCGCCGCGTCGGCGCGGATATCTGTGTGCTGAACGAAGTGCGCGGCAAGGGGCTGACGGAGGAATATACGGAACAGGCGCAGACGATCGGCGCTTCGCTGGGATTTCACTCCGTATTCGGTCGCTCGACCCTCGTCGGCGGAACCGAGCCGTACGGAAACGCGATGGTCAGCCGCTTTCCCATCGAATCGGCGGAGGTGATTCCGATTCCCGACTCGATCGCGGACGGAAAAGTCCCGCAGAACGTGGAAAGCCGATCGGTCTTGCGATGTACCTTTTCGCTTGACGACGGAAAGAAGCTTACGGTTTTGTCGTCGCATTTCGGGCTTTCGGACGCCGAACGAAAAAACGCGGTTGCACTTTGTGAAAAATTGCTGGACTCGGAGAAAGTGCCAACTGTTTTGCTTGGCGATTTCAATGCCGTGCCGACGGACGCGGTCTTGTCCCCGCTTTTTCGCAAGTATCAAAGCGCGGAAGATCTGTGCGTCTGCACTTTTCCGACCGAAAAGCCGAGCAGCCGCATTGATTATATCTTTCTGAACGACAAGATCGAGCTTCTGAACAGCGGAATCGGCAAAGACTCCGCAAGCGATCATCTGCCTGTGTGGGCGGACATTCGGTTTTGAAAGAAGACATTTTTCGATAACCGTCTCCGCCAAGTCCGCTGAGTGAAAATGAAAATCATCCCCGAAAGCCGTGCCGTTTGTCTGCGGCGAGAGCGCACCCGGCGTTCCGTTAATAAGCGCCCCTCAGCGCCTTTTGGCACCGCTTGATGCCTTTTGATGCCTTTTGGCGACAACGGGAAGAGTACACAAAAACCGAGAGGAAAATAAAAAAAGACGGAGAAAGCAAAAGCTTTCTCCGTCTT
>ENA-OUQF01001206-OUQF01001206.1-human-gut-metagenome-genome-assembly--contig:-NODE-1206-length-16140-cov-8.845446_pt1 | contig 16140 bp, 19 predicted proteins | sample MGYA00237947_ERZ548826 | MGnify/ENA primary metagenome ERZ548826 (study PRJEB26490, sample SAMN05194701) | human gut metagenome | biome: terrestrial biome; feature: human-associated habitat; material... | reverse complement strand
CATTAGAATTTAAAATTTATCTATTTTATGAGTCCTTTTTCTTGACGTAGTACCATAAAGGTTATAAAGTATCATTGGATTTTGTATAGAGAGATTGAGCATCTCAGCATTCCAAGAAGTGTATTTCATATTGGATATTGGTGCATGATTAAGGTTTTGAAGATAAAATAAAAATTATAAATATATTGAATTATAAATATATTGATAAGAATGGAGAATGGATTTGAAGGTATTGATTACAGGATCAAGTAAGTTTCCAGTTCCAGCTGTTAAAGGTGGAGCTGTTCCAAATTTGATAGAAGAGTTAATTCAGCAGCAACAGGAAGAAAATAAAATTGAACTTACATGTTGCAGTTTATGGGACAGTAAAGCGGAACAGGAGGCTCTTAAGTATACTAATACAGAATTTATTTGGGCGAAAACACCTGAATACATTTCTTCATTAGACCATGCAATTACTTGGATATTAAAAAAGATATTTCGCGTTAATAGGTTATTGTCAATAGGCTTTTTGTTTCAGGTTATTTGGTTTACCTTTTACATTGCAAAAGTTTTGAAGAAAAATGATTATGACAGAGTTATTTTTGAAAACTCTGTTCCGATGTTATTTGCTATGAAATTATATGGAAATCGAAAAAAATATAAGGACAAGTATTATATTCATATGCATAGTGTTCCTAGAAAGTATTACGGAAATTCAAAAATATTTTCTGAATGCAAAGGTTTGATATCTATTAGTGATTATGTCGCTATTTCTATTTTAGAAGATAGCCGTAGTGGAATAAAAAAAAGTCAGATTAGGATAATGTATAACTGTATTGACACTGAAAAGATTCGACCGCTAAATTCTAATATTAATATGAAGGAAAAGTACAATATACCTGTGGATAAGAAGATTATTTTGTTTGCAGGTCGATTATGTAAGGAAAAAGGAATAGAAGAAGTTTTAAAGATGATGACACAAGTGCAGGAAAAAAATACAGTGCTTGTAGTCGTTGGAGCAAATTTTTATAGTTCAGGCATTGTTAGTCCATACGAAAAATATCTTCAAAACTTAGCTGTACCATTAAAAGACAGAATAAAGTTTACTGGTTATGTGAACTATCAGGATATGGCGCAAATATATAATATGGCAGATGTAGTGGTGTTACCTTCTATGTGGGATGAACCAGCAGGAATGACGATTATAGAGGCAATGGCATGTCGAAAGCCTGTAATAACTACTATTTCCGGCGGTATACCTGAGTATACAGGAAATAATACATGTGTTCTGTTGAAACGTGATGAAAAACTTGTTGAAAATCTTGCAAAAACAGTTGATAAGATATTGAATGATAATGACTATGGAACGCGTGTCGCTAATCTAGGATATAAAAGAGCACAGAATTATAATAAGAGATTTTATTATAATCAGTTACTTGAGATATTAAAAGAGGAATGATGAAATGTATAAAGTAGGTATAATTGGGTATTTTGCAATTGGTAAAAGTAAGGCTGGGGGACAGGAAGCAAAAACATGTTCACTTGATAGAGCAATGAAAGAAGCGTATGGTCCAAATAAAGTTCTTAATATTGACACAACGAATTGGAAAAAACATCCATTAAAGTTGCTTTTTCAGTTATTAACAATATGTTTTAGATGCCAAAATATTATTATACTACCTGCACAGAATAGTATTCGTATTTTTGTTCCTATTTTAACAGTAATAAATCATTTTTTTCATCGACGACTGATATATTCAGTGGTGGGAGGTTGGCTTCCAGAATTTTTAGAAGAGCATCAATCATTGCAGAAGCAAGTTCGGAGACTAGATGCGATTTTAGTTGAAACTAAATCAATGAAGGATCATTTGAGAAAGCTAAAGATTAACAATGTAGAAGTTGTCCCAAATTTTAAGTTTTTAAATCCAGTAGATTTAGAAGAATTAAACTTAGAAGCTGAATCTCCTTATAAAGTATGTACTTTTTCACGAGTGATGGAAGAAAAAGGAATAGAGGATGCAATAGAAACTGTAAAAAATGTTAACAAGAAGTATGGAAAAACAGAAGTAGTTCTACATATTTATGGAAAAATTGATGATGGATATCGAGAACATTTTGCAAAAATAAGGAAAGAGTTTCCTGATTATATTGAATACAAAGGAATGGTAGAACCAGATGAAAGCATAGCGGTTGTAAAAAATTATTCAGCACTTCTATTTCCAACACATTATTATACTGAAGGAGTTCCGGGAACAATAATTGATGCTTATATGTCAGGTGTACCGATTATTACTGCATTGTGGGGAAATTATCAAGACGTTTTTGAAGAGAATATTACTGGTTGGGGTTATACTTTTGGAAATCAGAAAGAATTTCAAAAATGTTTGGAACATTTGGTAACTAATCCAGAAGAGTTTTTCAAAATGAAAAAAAGCGTATTAGAGTATTCGAGTAAGTTTATTCCGGAGTATGCAATGGAAATAATTGCGCAATATATAGAATAATTCAAAGGATAAAGATAATGGCTATTAATTTATATAACATAAAAAAATGGTATAAAATGTTGACAGGAAATAGTCTCATGCATGTCAACCAATCTATTGGAGAAAACTTCTCGAAAGATTGTATAAAGGGTTATTATAACAATTTAACGGAGAAGGTTACAAAAGATAAAACAATATTGTACACAGACGAACTTCCGTTGAACGAAATTGAAGATGGTAGAAAAGTTTTTTTTCCTATTCAGATATTCCAATATGGGTTGGGAGCATTTGACTTATATATACAAACGAATGATGAATTTTATCTGAATAAATTTAAATTAAGTGTTGAATGGACAATAAAAAATCAAAAGAATGATGGTTCCTGGGATAATTTTTCTTTTGTCTATCCCGATGCTCCATATAGTGCAATGGCGCAGGGGGAAGGCGCATCTTTGTTATATCGTGCGTATATCACGTTCAATGAAAAAAAATATTATGATTCCGCTGAGAAAGCAATTGATTTTATGTTGAAACCAATAAATGAAGGTGGAACAGCAAAGATAGAATCGCATAATCTATTCCTGTATGAGTATACAAATCAACCATTAGTATTGAATGGATGGATCTTTGCTGCATTTGGATTGTTTGATGCATACCTATTGAATCATGTAAAATACAAAGAGACATGGGAAAATACAATCCATAGTTTAATAAAGTATCTTCCAAAATTCGATAATGGTTATTGGAGCTTTTATGACATGGATAAAAAATTAACAAGTCCATTTTATCATAATCTTCACATAGCACAATTACAGGCTTTATATGAAATAACAGGAGAAATTGAATTTAAAAAATATGCTTTGAAGTGGACAACATATTCAAATAAGAAGATGAATTCATGTAGAGCGTTTATAAAGAAAGCAATTCAAAAAATAAAGGAGTAAAAGATATGTCAGAACCTAAGAGATTGTTATGTATCGTGGGAAGCATGAATGCAGGTGGTGCAGAGACATTTTTAATGAAGATATATAGAAAACTAGATAAAGAGAAATATCAAATGGATTTTGCTGTAGCCACTATGGATAAAGCATTTTATGATGATGAGATATGTAATTTAGGTGGAAAAATATTTCATATAAAACCTAAAAGTGAAGGAATCATTAGCAATTTTAATTCTATTAAGAAAATTGTGAGAGAAAATGAGTATAGATATGTTCTGAGAACATCACAACATTCGCTTTCTGCATTAGAATTATTTGCTGCAAAATTAGGTGGTGCGAAAATCACAACTTTTAGATCAAGCAACTCAAATACGACTTCTGATTCAAAAAAGGAAAAAATATTGCATAAGATTTGTATGTTTATGCCTTATTTATTTGCAAATGTAAGGATTGCTCCATCAACAGAAGCAGCGGAATTTATGTTTGGTAAAAATTGCATTAAAAAAAATAGAGCGTTTCTATTAAATAATGCGATAGATACGAATATATTTTGTTTTAATGAGAAAGATCGAATTGAATATAGAAAGAAATTTGGAATTAATCAAGGGATTCTAGTTGGTCATGTAGGAAGATTCAATAATCAAAAAAATCATAAATTTTTGATTGAAATTTTTAATGATTTACTTAAAAAAAATAATGATGCTAAGTTGATTCTAGTCGGGACAGGAGAATTAGAAAAAGAAATAAAGAGAAAAGTGTTTGAACTTGGGATTGAAGGACATGTGATATTTACAGGAGTGAGAAATGATGTATCAAGAATATTATCAGCCGTAGATATTTTTGTCTTTCCATCATTTTACGAAGGAATGCCTAATACTGTTATTGAAGCACAAGCAGTTGGCACAAAATGTTTAATATCTGATTCAATTAGTCGAGAAGCAGAGATAACAGAACTAGTACACTTTGAGAGTTTAAATAAAGGTAGTAATGAATGGAGTGAAGATATACTACAGTTTGTATCCTCAGAAAGTGAGCCAAGAGAAAAATACAATGAATATATGGTAAAACGAGGGTATTCAATTGAAACAAGTGTAAATAAATTTGTAGATTTGGTTTATGAAGATATAAGGGAATAGGTGAAAAAATGACAGTATATATGATCCTGCTTGCTATGATTATTTTTGAAGGTGTAATTGTTAATGTGAAAAAAAACAGATCACAAGCAGATGTTCGAAACTATATGATACTTGTATGCATAGAACTTCTCTTTATTGCTGGCGCGAGAGGCTTGACAATTGGGGCGGATACGAAAGCGTATATTTCGGGATATAGATATTTTAATGATATGCAGGGAATCAGAATGTTCACGGAAAATGATCCATGGTATATAAGTTATGAGATTGGATATATGTTGTTGATGAAGGTATTAGCTTTTTTTCATGTGTCAGAATCATTTTTCTTATTAGTAATTGCTGTTTTGATATACGTTCCAATATGTAAATTTATCTATGACTATTCAAAAAATACATGTCTTAGCGTAACAGTATTTTTTTGTATAGAAATGTTTGGATATAGTCTTGGAATTTTTCGTCAAATGATTGCAGTAGGTATTTTATTACTTTCAGTAAAGTTTATTAAAGAACAAAATTTAATAAAATATTTACTATTAGTTTTATTGGCAATATGCTTCCATACAACATCAGTAATTTTTTTGCCAATGTATTGGTTCAATAAATTACAATTCAAAAAAAAATATTTATTGGTATTTATTGCATTGGAAGCTTTTTTTATGATTTTGACAGGACCAATTATCTCCTTAATCTTGAAAATATTACCTACATATGATAGCTATGTCAACGGAATTTATGGAGGTACTGGAGGAAGCTATGTATTTTTGATCTTTCTAAACATTATTATTATTTTGTGTGCTATCTATGTAGACAAAGTTAATATTCAGGATTTGTTTATATATAATCTTGGGCTGTACGCTATGATGATAGCAGCGTTGTTACAGATTTTAGCATATAAATTTGTTGTTATGGGTCGATCTAATGTATGTTTTATAATATTTATTGGAATATGTTTACCTATATTATACAAGGTTATGTTTACAAGCAGAAGTTATGCCCTTGTTTGTTTTATAACATATATATTCTTAGCAATTTATTTTTATTTGACAATGCATAATGTCCAAACATTCTCACCTTACTATTTTATTTGGGAGAGTGCAAAAACAACCATATATTAAGGAAGAAACTATGGGAGAAATAAGATGAAAATAATGAAAATACGGAAATACTTATTTGATAAAGAATATCGTTTTAATGTAAATTCTGGTTTGGGATTTTACAATAAATGGGATGATGAGGCGTTTTTAAAAAAAGCATTTAATGTGAAAATGGGTTACTCCCTCAATCTTGACAATCCTCAAACTTTCAATGAGAAACTTCAGTGGCTTAAGCTTTATAATCGCCATCCGGAATATACGATGATGGTCGATAAATACAAGGTAAGAGAATATATTGCAGATAAGTTGGGCGAAGAGTATCTTATACCTCTTCTTGGGGTTTGGGATGATCCAGACGATATAGATTTTGAGGCTTTGCCAAATCAGTTTGTGCTTAAATGTAATCATAATTCTGGTACTGGAATGTGTATCTGTAGAGATAAGTCGAAATTGGATATTAAAAAAGTTAAAAGGGAATTAAGAAAGGGACTGAAAGAAAATTATTATTTAAAATGGAGAGAGTGGCCTTATAAGGATGTGCCACGGAAAATTATTGCTGAGAAATATATGGAGGACACCTCTTCAAGCGAATTGAACGATTACAAATTTATATGCTTTAATGGAAAAGTCATATGTTCGATTGTTTGTTCCGATTGTTTTGATAAAGATGGTCTAAAAGTCACTTTTTATAATCGTGATTGGGAGAAAATACCTTTTACGAGGCATTATTCGGTATCTGAGAAGGAGATTCAAAGGCATGCTATTTATCAAGATGTGTTGGATTTTTTAGAGCGATTATCAAAGGATACTTCTTTTAAACGAACAGATTTTTATGAGATTGATGAACGCTTATATTTTGTAGAGTTGACGTTTTTTCCAGGTAGTGGCTATGAAGAATTTGATTCTGAAAAGTGGGATACAACACTAGGCAATTGGGTAAAACTCCCAGATAAATTTGGTGGGTATCTTCTAAACGGCGATAATGTTTGTATATGGCTTCATGGACAAATCATTGAGCAGGAGCATTCCTTAGTAGACTATAAATTTTTTTGCTTTAATGGTGAGCCAAAATTTATGTATGTTTCGAAAGATAACGCTTCTCAGGCATATACAGATTTTTATGATATGTCTGGGAATAAGCTGGATATGCAAATGAAAGATCCCGCATCTCCAACTGGATATGATTTACCTGTTAATTTTGACAAGATGAAGGAGTTTTCACAAATTCTTTCTGAGAATATTCCATTTCTTCGTGTGGATTTTTATGAGATTAACAAGATGTTGTATAGTGGAGAATTGACCTTCTTCCATAACGCTGGATTTACTTCTGTGAAGCCGGAGCATTGGAATATTGAAATGGGAAATTGGATCTACTTGCCTGTTAAAAATTCGGGGGGGGGCATTAAAGATTGATTGGAGCAATCTTTATGCTCATAAATCGAAGAAGGCATTAACGGATTACAAATTTTATTGTTTTAATGGTCGTGCAGAATTTGTCATGGTGTGTCTGGAACGTGAAACAAAGCATCCAAAATATTATTATTTTGACAGAGACTGGACATATCATGCTAGGGAGAAAACATCGCCAGAAGAATTTGATTTTCCCAAGCCAGATAAAATGGATGAGATGTTTAGAATAGCAGATAGGCTTTGTACTGATGTTCCCTACTTACGGGTTGATTTATACTATATTAGTGGAAAAATTTTCTTTGGAGAGTTGACTTTCTTTCCGAGCGGAGGCTTTGATACCGATATCACAAGAGAGTCGGATGATTATTTTGGCTCATTGTTATTTATAGAATGATTGGAGGTGTATATGCTTGAGCAGAAGAAAAAAACTTTTTTACAATACCGTTGTATCTTTAATATATCAGATAGTTGCTTTTGTATGCGGATTTATTCTTCCCAAATATTTTCTGACGTATTACGGATCTTCGGTAAATGGATTGGTTTCTTCTATCACACAGTTTTTAGGATTTATCACACTTGCAGAGGCTGGGGTTGGGGCAGTTGTCCAGTCAGCATTGTATAAACCGCTTGCAGATAGAGATAACGAGCAGATTAGCAGAATCATGATTTCATCAGATCGTTTTTTCAGGATGGTTGGTTTTATCCTGATTGCATATACGGCAATTTTGATGGTGTCATATCCGTTTGTTGCTATAAAGCAATTTTCTTTCCTTTATACGATGTCATTGATCTTTGCGATATCATTAAGTTCATTTGCTCAATATTTTTTCTGTATGTCGTATCGATTACTGCTAAACGCTGATCAATTGGCGTTTATTCCTATGGGATTGCAGGGGATCACGACACTATTGAGTACAGTTCTTTCGGTTGTCTTGATGAAATTGGGGTTTAATGTGCAGGCTGTGAAATTAGGTGCGTCTCTTCTTTTTATGATTCAGCCGTTGTTTCTAACGTGGTATGTAAAAAAACATTACTATCTTAACAGGTCGATACAGCTTCACGGGGAACCAATATCACAAAAATGGAATGGTTTGGCACAGCATATTGCAGCAGTGGTATTGGGAAATACAGATGTAGTTGTGTTGACACTGTTTTCTACACTGGAAAACGTTTCTGTCTACGCGGTATACAGCATGGTTGTTCGAGGAATCAACAGTTTGATTTCTTCTTTGACGACAGGACTTCAGTCATTGTTTGGAAATATGTATGCTAAAGGAGAGCAGGAAGCTTTAGAGAAAACTTTCGCAAAAAGTGAATGGCTCAATCATACGTTTGTTGTATTTTGCTTTTTCTGTACAGGAAAACTGTTGTTGCCTTTTATCCAGATTTATACGAGTTCTATTCATGATGCTGACTACTATGTTCCTATCTTTGCCGTTTTAATTACATTAGCTTACGGGGCTTACTGTATCCGGACTCCATATGTAGTAATGGTACTGGCAGCAGGACATTACAAACAAACACAAGTAAGTGCAATTATTGAATCAGTGTTGAATGTTATTGTATCTGTAGTGTTTGTTTTTAAGTTTGGATTGGTGGGAGTAGCATTAGGTACACTCGTTGCAATGATTTATAGAACATCTTATTTGGCATGGTATCTATCAAAGGCAATTATCTACAGGGAATTTAAGTACTACATAAAACATATGATTGTGGATATTATTACTCTTTGTGTTGGCACGATTTCGGCATATTGGATAAGATTGTATTCTGTAAGTTATGTTTCATGGATTTTTATGGCGATTGAGACTGCAGGAATAATTCTGATTGTTTCATTTGCTGTTAATTTTATATTTTATAAAGATTATGTAATTGATCTGTATTCAGAGATTCAAAGGAGGATTTTAACAATGTTACGGAAAATTATCGGAGGGGTTTAACGTAAGTTATAGTTCCTTAAATGTGATTGAGGAGTGGCATGATGTCTGAGCATGTATTAAACGTCGCAGACCATGTTGCTGAAAAAAAGATTAAAGTAATTCAGCTCATTCATGGTCTGTCTATGGGTGGAGAAGAAACACTGGTAAAAGATTATTGTTGTCTTTTGAAGAAAATGTAGAACCTGTGGTTGTAATTTTAGAACTGCCGTCCGTTTATGCAAATGAACGACTTGTCAGTGAACATGGGACAAAGATTATTTCAATTCCTCAGAGGCTAGGATGGGATGATAGAAAGATCTCCCAACCCGGATTTACAAAAAAATCGTGAGGGGAAAAGCGGAGTCATTCATACGTATTTGATTCTGTCTTATATTGGAATGATTCCTGATCGGTTTATGACAGGTAGCAAGGAAATTGATTCGTAAGGGGAAACTGCGGTTTATTGCATTGCATAGACAAATGGCAGACGATTTAAACGCAATGTTTTATGTGAATGATACAGTTGTAATTAACAACGGGATTAATTTTAAGCGTTTTGTAAATCTCAGTTAGAACAAAGAGGAAAAAGGGCAGGAACTTGGAATCCCGAAAAGTGCCTATGTGGTGGGGCATGTCGGTCACTTTGTTGAACAAAAGAATCATGCCTTCTTAGTAGATTTGTTTGCAGAGATTGTAAAGCAGAGGAAAGATGCTTTTCTTTTGATGATTGGGGCAGGCGTGACGCAGGACTCCATAAGAGAAAAACTGGAAAGCGGTGGATTTCATGGAAACTATCTTATTTTAGAAAACGATGTGATGTGCCGGAAATTATGAATACAATGGATGTGTTTGTTTTCCATCGGAGTTTGGAGGACTTAGCGTTGCTCTTTTTGAAGCGCAGAAGACAGGATTGAAATGTATTATATCGGATACAATATCAGAAGATACATTTTTAACAAATCGCATTTATACTTTGAGTTTGTGTAAGGCTCCTGCATACTGGGCTGACTATGCATTGAATCATAAAGAATTAAATTCTAAACCTCATAGTGACTTGGAGGATTTTGATATGATGACCTGTGTGGAGAAGTTGGTACGGGTATATCGGGGGGCAAGTATGAGTCAAAGAGCATATAATTCAAAAAGGAATATTATAGCTGGTCTGATACAGCAGCTTTTTTAGAATACTGGTACCGTTTGTGACGCATACAGGTTTTTATGGATATTAGGGGCAGAGTACCAATGATTGTCTTCATTATTTTGCTCTATTCTCTAAGTTCTTAATTTAGCTGAATTAGGTTTAAGTTCAGTTATCGTATATAGCATGTATCGCCAATAGCATTGGGTGAAGAAGCTATTGTAAGTGCATTATTAAATTTTTTTAAAAAGGCATATTTATATATTGGTATTGTGATTTTGTTGGTTGGAGTGGTAATACTGCAATTTTTAGGCATATTTATTCACGGAGAAGTTCCAAGCAATATCAATTTATACATATTATATGGAATGTATCTTTTTAATACAGTAATCAGCTATTTCTTTTGTGCGTATAAGATTACCGCGTTAACAGTGTATCAACGGTCTGATGTTATTAGTAGAATTCAAACAGTAGTATCTGTGGTTCAAGGAATAATGTAACTAACTCTTTTGATTCTATTTAAAAACTACTATCTTTTTGTTGTGGTTATGCCGTTAGCAACATTCGCTGGAAACGTACTTGCGGCATATTTATCAGATAAATTGTATCCACAATATCGCATTCCGAATGGAAGTATTTCTGATTAAATGAAAGAAAACCTAAAAAAGCAGGTAAGTGGACTAGTTATTAATAGCATTGCAGATACAGCGATAAATTCTTTGTACAATATTATTTTGTTAACACTGTTTGGGCTGACGGTTGTAGCGGTATACGGAAATTATTACTACGTTTACTCTGCACTGTATGCAATTATGCTGGTCATCAATAGCGCAGTAAGTGCAGTGCCGGAGATAGTATTGCTAGTGAATCAAAAGAAAAAAACTATGCAGATTTAAAGAAATTTACATTTATATGTGCAATTATCAGCGGATGGATGATAATCTGCATGTTTTGTCTATATCAGCCATTCATGCAACTGTGGGTAGGAAGAAAATTGATGCTCTCTGACTTTAATATGATGTTAATTTGTATCTATTTCTATGCCATCAATATGAACAATTCCAGAAATCTGTACGTGAATGGTAATGGTTTATGGTGGAAATTGAAGATATGGTATGTGCTGGAGGCGATTGGAAACCTGGTATTAAATGTATTGTTTGGATATATCATGGGGATAACCGGAATCATTTTGGCTACAATTATTACAATCATTGTATTTGATTTTATATTGAGGACGATTGTTTTGTTTCGGGAATATTTTACAGATCAATGTGTTGGGCGATTTTTTGGGGAACATTTTTTTTACTTTACCATTACTATTCTGAACTGTGCATTTTGTGCTGTGTTTGTTCATTTTATCGATATTGGTAATGTATGGTTGATATTTTCTCTAAAGGCTGCGGTACTTTGCGTATGCCATTTTTATTATATTTGGCGGTATATTGCAAAAGCAAGCTTTTTAAGTTATCTATGAAATGGGTCGAAAATATTGCTTTTAAAAGATGATGATTAGTATTTTTAGGAAAACGGAGGTAATACAGATGAAATATAGGTTATTAAAGCAGGATAGGATGAGGTATTCGGGGGGGGGGGAGGATGCCTCGTTTCCAGATATATTTTAGAAAGTATCAGGAGTCACAGGGATATCTAAAGTTTATATATAAAATCCTTTACAAAGTTTTTGCTGATTATTCTCATATTGAAATTTCAAGGGACAGCATGATTGGCGGTGGACTGTATATTGGTCATGCTTATTGCATTACAATCAATCCTGATTCTATAATTGGAATGAATTGCAATATACACAAGGGTATTACCATTGGTCAGGAAAATCGGGGGCTTCGAAAAGGGACGCCAATAATTGGCAACAATGTCTGGATTGGCATCAATGCGACAGTTGTGGGGAATATACATGTTGGAGATGATGTACTAATTGCTCCGAATACTTATGTGAACCAAGATGTTCCAGATCATTCTATTGTGTTCGGGAATCCCTGCATCATTAAGAATAGGGAAAATGCCACAGTAGATTATATTAACCATTGTGTTGAACTATAGAATTATAATATCAGAAGTTGAATAGATATAATGCAAGTGTATCAGACGTGAAAAGGAATATTATACATATGCGAAAGATTTCTGTTTTTTCTGAAATACTATATCCGGAGGCCATGTTTCGTGAAATTTCAGAAATAGCGTATCACGAAAATGAAAAAAATTAGAGCGTGATAAGGAAAATTTCGGTACAAGCGGAATGAAAAATAAGAGCAACAAATGGTTTAGATGCTCAAGTTCTATTTTTAAGTGCAGTATTTTCGAAGCTAAAAAGCTTTTTTACGGATTGGCATATGAAATAGATACCATTATTGGCACTAATCAAAAAGCTTCACTTAGATTTATAAGACCACACGGGGAAAAATAGCGGAAAATCGAGCTGCTAAAGCATTCGTAACTATATCGTAATGTATAAGTGGGTTATGCAAGAATTTAATTAAAATCTATTTGTTGAAGGCTTAACAGATACATTGGTGACTTGTTAATATATCCGACATTAATAATGTCGATTTAAGATTTATTGTATAAGTGTAAACTAAAGAGAGACTACACTTATGACAAGAACTTCGAAATATTTAAACCAAGATACAATTGCTGCTTTACAATCTTTTCAAATCGAAAAGATTGATCGTGAAATCACTGATTATTTAGATACAAACAATAAAATGAATACGTATCATTTTGAATACTGTCTTAAATGCGGATGTTATCATCCTCGTTTGGTTAAGAGTGGTTTTGCTAACTCTGGTAAACAGATGCTTCGCTGTAAAGAATGCGGAAAACGCTTTGTTATTGACCGTGGTCAGCTTACTTTTTATTCTCACCAAGATCAGTCTAAATGGAACGAACTTATTTTAGATACATTGAATGGTGTATCTCTTAAAGAAACAGCTGCTAAAATTAATGTAAATGAACGAAATGTTTTTAATATGCGCCAATAAACTATTGGTTAGTCTAGGAACTGAGGAACATCCCACACACAGTAGGTAATGAAGTTGAAATGGATGAAAAGTATACTCCTTACAATCATAAAGGAACTAAGATTGACGGAGTTGAACCTAAACATCGCGGAACACCTGTTACAAAAAGAGGATTATCGAATCAACAGGTATGTATCATCACTGCAATTCAGAGATTTGGTCATACAATTGCCATAACATTAAATTATGGCAAGCCATCATCCATAGATCTATTAAGATTTGGTGAATGTCTTGAATCAAAATCTTTTGTAATGCTAGATGGTTCTAACAGTTACAACGAACTTTTAGAAAGTAAGAACTGTACTAAGAAAGTGTTAATCAGTCACGAGTCTTATGATAAGTTCAATCATTTAAATACAGTGAACAGCTTTCACAAATTGATTGAAGAAAGACTGCAAAAATATAAAGGAGTAGCATCAAAATATATAAATCGTTACAACGCTCTTTTTGTCATGCAAAGAGAAACGCAAGGAATGGATAACACAGAAAAACTACAGTATGAATTGCTTAGATTGAAAAACATCTATAAGATCACAAGTTTAAAGGATTTGAAGAAAGAATAGTTATTCACATTATAAAAAGATATGGAGAAAGTATTAAGCTTTCTTCATACTTTGTTTTTAGATGTTATTCTAGAATGTAATAAGATTGTATTTTATTGTAGAATAATATTTGGAATGGAGAAATAAGAATGGGAAGACAGAATTTTTTTGAAAGAATTGAGCAAAATTTGAATTTACAAAATGAATATGAGAAGTTAGAAAAAATTGTTCTCAAATATACTAATGAATATAATATGAGCTTAAATGATGAAATTGAGTCATATTTTGATTTATGGAAATATAAGAAAAATTATTTATCTTTTGATGAATTAAGATCACATTTGGGCTTTACTTATACAAAAGCATGGGATTATTCATTTAATGCTGAAATAGAAAGTATTAATGACTTTTTTGTTTATTGTGAAATGATACTAAATATGATATTGGTTGTATTACCTGAAGAAGCTCAAATTGTAAACGATAATATAATCAAAAAAATTATATATATTATTAATTATGATTTGGAATCATTAAATTATACTGTCAGTAAAATGAGTGATGATCAGTATATAATTATTCAAAAGAACGCTGCCGTATCTGAAGTAGTAGAGTTAGTAGAACAGACACTTGCAGATTCAATTTTAGAATATAATCATTATGTTTTAAAGGGAGATTTGGAAAAGAAAAAGAATATATTGGTAGAAATTTCTAATGCACTTGAACCAAAACGAACTGAAATTAATGAAATAAATAAGCAATTATGTTCAGATTATTTCTATTTAATTAACAATATGAATATACGGCATAATAATTGCGATAAAACTGATACGGGCAAATATAATGAAAAGTTTGATATATTAAAATCGGAAGAGAAAGAAGAATGGTATGACAACATCTTTCAAATGGGTTTGTTAATATATTTGTTATTAGAAAATAAGAAAAATAGTAGTAAGATTAAATACTTTAAACAGTAGATAGTTATAACTTTTTGTTATATAATAATTACAACATATAACTAGATTTTTTGCCTGTGATTCGCAGGTGTTGGCAAAAATGGCTAGAGGCCTGCTTTTTATTCACGCCTTTAGAAATCATCTTTATTTTTGATATTGATTTATATTTTGTTATCATCTAATGAGTAGTTATATGTTTTTTTGTGCTTTTATGGAGATTTATATGAATATATTACATTATGCAAGAAATACAAGAGAATTAGCACGAACATTAGGTGTAAGATATAACCAATTGAATCGTATCTTATATGCTTATGACGAAACAGGCTTGAGAGGTACAGATAAGTATTACAAGAGTTTTGATTTAAATAAAAAGAATGGTGGCATAAGACATATTAATGCACCTACTGGTGAATTACTTCGTATTCAAAAAAAGATTTCAAAAATCTTACAAGCAAGTATTAAAACGAATAACATATCACATGGTTTTAATGTTGGGAAAAGTATTTATTCAAATGCGAATGTTCATCATAATAAGAGGTATGTACTTAATTTCGATCTAAAAGATTTTTTTGATTCAGTTCATTTTGGGCGAGTTAGAGGATTTTTTATAAAAAACAATAGTTTTAAATGTAATGACAATATTGCAACTATATTAGCTCAGCTTACTTGCTATAATGGAAAATTACCTCAAGGAGCACTTTCATCACCAGTTTTAACAAATTTAATTTGTAATATTATGGATTATCATATATTAAAAATTGCTAAAAAATACAAATTGAATTATACAAGATATGCAGATGATATGACTTTTTATACAAATGATAAAAATTTTCTTGAATTATATAATCAATTTATGATTGATATTACAACAGAAGTAAATAAATCGGGTTTTAAAATCAATGATAGAAAAACAAGACTGCAATATAAAGATTCTAGACAAGAAGTTACAGGACTTATTGTAAATAAGAATTTAAGTGTGCCTAATGAATATTATAAAACAACAAGGGCTATGGCTTATTCATTATATAAAAATGGGTATTATCTTCTAAATGGACAAGAAGGTACAATGAATCAACTTGATGGAAGGTTAATGTTTATTAATAATAAATATCTAGATAATAACGATAAAACGATGTATACATTTACAAAAAGACAGAGAGAACTTCAAAAGTTTTTGTTTTATAGATACTTTTATATGAATGATATGCCACTTATCTGCACAGAAGGAAAAACTGATGTTATATATATAAAAGCTGCTTTATTAAAGTATGCTGATGAATATTCTGAATTAATTGATGAAGATGGATTATTGTTTCATTTTTTTAAAAGAACTAATCGAATGAATAAATATTTTGGAATACAAGAAGATGGCGCAGATACTAGGAAAAATTTTTACAAAAAATTCTGCAGCGAGTCTAAAGATTCCAAGAAATACTATTCATTTTTTAATCGATTTCAAATATATTCAAAATATCCTGTTATTTTATTATTTGATAATGAACAAGAT
>ENA-OUQF01001196-OUQF01001196.1-human-gut-metagenome-genome-assembly--contig:-NODE-1196-length-16250-cov-4.205125_pt1 | contig 16250 bp, 15 predicted proteins | sample MGYA00237947_ERZ548826 | MGnify/ENA primary metagenome ERZ548826 (study PRJEB26490, sample SAMN05194701) | human gut metagenome | biome: terrestrial biome; feature: human-associated habitat; material... | reverse complement strand
AAAAAGCACTTGAATTCATACAGCAATCCTTTATCAAAACGAACGCAACAAAATAAAAATTTTGTTGCGTTTAAAGCGGATGTATGCTATAATGATGGCATCAATCAAGTTTATAGGAGGTTCTTATGCAGCGATACCATGATTGTCCCCAGGTGCTGCGGGAGTTTTTGATCTACCACGAAAATATCAAGGGTCAGTCGCCGCTGACAATTTCGGAGTACTATCTGGATTTGAGAATGTTCTTGCGCTTCATCAAGCTTATGCGGAATGATATGCCAATGAGCACGAATCTGGATGACATCGATATCAAGGAAGTTGACATTCAATTTATCCGGGATATCGACACATCGGATATTTTCGACTTTCTTTCCTATTTGGCCAATGACCGGGCAATTAACCCGGATTCAGCTGCTCCGGAGTACGGAATTTCCCCTGCCGCAAGGGCCAGAAAGCTTTCGTCCATTAAGTCCTTCTATAAATATCTGACCACACGAACCAAGCAGCTGCAGGAGAACCCTGTGGCAGATCTGGAATATCCAAAGCTTCGCAAAAGTCTCCCCAAGTATCTTACCATGGAACAGTCCGCCGCGCTGCTGAAATCGGTGTCCGGGCAGAACGAAAAAAGGGATTATGCGATTTTGATGCTGTTTCTCAACTGCGGGATACGGCGCAGCGAACTTGTGAATCTGAACCTGTCAGACGTTTATGAAGACAGAATCCGCGTCATTGGCAAGGGCAACAAAGAACGGTTTGTCTATTTTGGCTCTGCCTGCCGGAAAGCGATCGACGCCTATCTTCCGGAACGCAATCAGAAAGTGCTTACAGACAATCGGGCACTGTTTGGTTCACGGGACAATAACCGGATCAGTGTGACGGCCGTTCATCGTCTGGTGAAAAAAGCGCTTTTACAGGCTGGACTGGATTCTACCCAATATTCTGCCCATAAACTGCGCCATACGGCGGCGACCATGATGCTTTCCGGTGGCGTGGATGTCAAAACCGTTCAGGAAGTCCTGGGACACGAGAACCTGAACACGACCCAGATTTATACCCATATCGAAAGCACAGAGCTGAAAATTGCCGCAGAGGCCAATCCCCTTTCCAAGCTTGACTTTTCTGATAAAATGGAAGATAATAACGATAGCAACCAATAATTGACAAAGTAATAGTGGAGAAAATACAATTATGTCGATTGGTGAACGGATTACCGAGCTTCGGAAAATGCAGAATCTATCTCAGGGACAGCTTGCACAAGCCATGGATGTGTCGCGTCAGGCCGTCAGCAAGTGGGAAAACGATCAGACAAGTCCAGATTCGCTTAAAATGATCCGGCTGGCCGAAGTGCTGGACACGGACATTGAGTACCTTACGACAGGCCGCAGAAACTACGGCAGACGGCCTCCTGTAGTTCTAAAGACGGTGGAAACCGTCGAAAAGGTTATCGAAAAGCCTGTAGTGCGGGTCGTTGAGAAGGTTGTAGAAAAACCGGTAGAAAAAACTGTGGTGCAGTATGTGGAAAAGCCAGTTATCAAAAAGGTTTTTCGGACAAAGTACCGCAGGAATCCGGCGGAACTGGCCATTGTTGGATTTGCCTGCTTCCTGTTGGGGCTGCTGGTGGGTTATTTTCTGTAGCACTCCTCCCCTCTTGGTCGTTTCGTAAAATCCATAATCGTAAAAAGGCAGGGATTTTGTTCCCTGCCTTTTTACGATTTATTCGTTTATTTACTAATTTATTCTTGAATTATATGTCAACTATCAGTTGCACAATCTGTTTTCCTGTATATTACAGTGCAATTTCGACGGCTTCACGCAGATTCTTGACGCGATACACCGTCAGGCCGGCAGGAATCTCCGCCTTATCCGATCCGCTCTTGGGGATGATACATTTTTTGAAGCCCAGCCGCATAATTTCCGCCAAACGCTGATTCAAATGGGACACGGCGCGGATCTCTCCCGTCAGTCCCACCTCCCCTATTGCTGCCAGATCGTCCGCAATGGGAACGTCCCGGTAAGAGGATGCCACTGCCAAAACCACCGGCAGATCTGCCCCGGGCTCATCAAGCCGTAATCCACCGATCACGTTGATATATGCGTCAAACAGGTTCAGCTTCATCCCGGCCCGTTTTTCTGTCACGGCCATGAGCAGAACCGCACGGTTAAAATCAAAACCGTCAGCCGCCCGTCGGGGGACATTGAAAGTTGTTTTCGTCACTAATGCCTGAACTTCGGCCAATACCGGGCGGGTTCCCTCCATAACACAGGCCACGCAGGTTCCGCTTGCCCCCTCCGGGCGTCCTTCCAGCAGCATCTGGGACGGGTTGGGCACCTCGGCCAAGCCGTCGTCCAGCATTTCAAACACGCCGATCTCATTGGTGGAGCCGAAACGGTTCTTTGCCGCCCGCAGGAGACGGTAGGACGTGTTGGGGTCGCCCTCAAAATACAGGACGCAGTCCACCATGTGCTCCAGAACCTTGGGGCCTGCGATATTGCCGTCTTTATTGATATGCCCCACCACGAACACCGTGATGCCCTGACTCTTGCTCAGCTGCATCATGGTCATGGTGCAGTCTTTCACCTGAGAGACGCTTCCCGGGGAGGACTCGTTTTCCTCATTATAGAGGGTCTGGATGGAGTCTACGATGAGAATATCGGGTTTCATCGCTTCTGCGGCGTCCACAATGTCGGAAAGTCTTGTTTCCGAGAGAATAAAAAGTTCTTCCGGCGCAACGCCAAGACGCTCTGCCCGAAGCTTCAGCTGCCGCTCGCTTTCCTCGCCGGACACGTACAGCACCCGACGGCCGACGCACAGACTGCTGCAAATTTGCAGCAAAAGCGTGGACTTGCCGATGCCGGGAGCGCCGCCCACCAGCACCAGACTGCCTGCAACCGCGCCGCCGCCCAGAACCCGATCCAATTCCCCCATGCCGGTGGAAAACCGGATTTCTCCGTCGCTGGTGATTTCCCGGATGCGCTGGGGCTTCCGGCTCATGCCCACGGGAGCCGATTTTGCCTTGCCGGCGGCCACAGGCTTTTCCACATGTTCCTCCATGGTATTGTACGCGCCGCAGCTGGGGCAGCGTCCCATCCACTTGGGGGTCTCATTGCCGCAGTTGGTGCAGTAAAAAACAGTTTTCGTTTTCGCCATTGTGTTTCTCCTTTGGTCTGTTTTCTCTATTATATCAGCGAAAACCTATTCGGTCAAGTGTTCGATAGATATTGACTGACCGTTGCCGCAATGACACAGCAAAGCTTTTTCTGATACGTGCTACAGCTGAGTTTGGCTTCCTCCTCCGCGTTGGACAGGAAACCGCATTCGATCAGCACGCCAGTGCAGTCAATGTGTTCCATCAGATAAACGCCGTCGCTTTTTTTGCATTTTCGGTTGCTGCCCGGGTTCAGGGTGGAGACCAGCCTCTCCTGAAGCAGTTTCGCCAGTTGAGCGCTGCCCTCTGTCCCGGCGTAAAACACCTGCGCGCCGCTGTAGCGGCTGTCGGTAAAATTGTTTTGATGGATGCTCAGCAGCAGAGCGTTTTCCGTCTTGTTGACGATGCGCACGCGCTCTTTCAGGTCGGATATTTTTTTCTGGGCGATGGTCTCCCCTTTCGTGTAGATGGACGTGTCCGTCGTGCGGATCATCCGGGTATCATAGCCCAGCAGGTGGAACAGGTCATTTAAGCGGAGGGAAATTTCCAGATTGTATGTACTTTCCAGAATCCCCCGGCAGGAGGTCGCGCCGCCGTCCTCTCCGCCATGCCCCGCGTCGATGATGATGCAGTTTCCCCGCTTTAACGGGGCGGCTTCGACCATGACGGACACGGTGCGGCAGCCCCATTCCGCCGCGGCCAGCGTCCCCAGAACGATCAGAATATACAATAGCCCCCAGAGTTTTCGCTTTATCATGGACACCACCTCGTCAAAGTCTATGCGTCCTCCCTGCCGTCATGAACCTTTTTGCAAAAACCGCATAGAATGACCCGGAACGACAAATCTTGCGAAAATGTTAGGAGGAATGACCTTTGGATAACCAGAAAAAGGAGGAAAACGGCCGTGAAGGGCGGCTTCCGGCCATGGCGCCGCTGGCAAATCCCTATGTTCCCTTCCAGCTGGAAAACCCGCCGCAGTATGAGGCGCAGAAGGGTCTGGTGCGGGGAACGCTGTTCCCCGGGCTGGATCTCCCCTTCATGGGCATGGTGAATCTGAACGAGCTGCCGGAAACGCCTTCGTCGCAGATGCAGGCACTGGCCTTTGCCGTTCAGGAGCTGGCGCTGTATCTGGACACCCACCGGGACGACCGGGAGGCGCTGGAGCTGTACCGCCGCTATCAGCAGCTTCTGGAAAAGGTGCGGGCGGAATATCAGAAACGGTTTGGCCCCCTGAACCACGGCACGCCGCAGACATCCGAGAGCTACCAATGGCTGGATGACCCGTGGCCGTGGGAATACACGACGAATAAGGAGGCGTAACCATGTTTGTATATGATAAGAAGCTGCAATATCCGGTGAAAATTGCCGCGGTGAATCCCCGGCTTGCCGCCATCATCATTTCCCAGTACGGCGGCCCCGACGGCGAATTGGGTGCGTCCCTGCGGTATCTGTCCCAGCGCTATGCCATGCCCTTTGACGAGCTGAAAGGATTGTTGACGGACATCGGGACGGAAGAACTGGGGCATTTGGAAATGATCGGCGCGATCGTCCACCAGTTGACGCGGAATCTGAAGGATTCTCAGATGAAGGATTCGGCGTTTGCGCCCTATTTTGTGGACCACACTGCGGGGGTCTACCCTACTGCCGCTTCCGGATCTCCGTGGAACGCCGCGTCTATGGCAGTGAAAGGCGACCCCATGGCCGACCTTGTGGAGGACATGGCAGCGGAACAGAAAGCGCGGGTGACCTATGACAATATTCTGCGGCTTTCTGACGACCCGGATGTGAACGATGTCATTAAGTTTCTGCGGGAACGGGAGGTCGTGCATTTCCAGCGCTTCGGCGAGGCGGTGCAGCTGCTTCGGGAAAAACTGGATCAGAAGAATGTATACTTTATGAATCCGGCACTGGACATGTAAATACTTGGGGAGCGGCGCTTGCCGTTCCCCTTTCTGCTTTGTATGATTTTGGCCGGACGGCGCACACTGACACTATGGAAGTTCTGAATATCTACGAAAGAGGGAAAAATCCCATGATGAAAGAAAAGCTTTACGATGTCATCGTCATAGGCGGCGGCCCGGCGGGGCTGACGGCGGCGCTGTACCTTGCCCGAGCGGGCTGTCGGACGCTTGTGCTGGAAAAACGCGGATACGGCGGGCAGATCGCCATTACCAATGAGGTGGTAAACTACCCCGGCGTGCCGAAGACCAGCGGCATGGAGCTTACCGATACCATGCGCCGTCAGGCGGAGGACTTCGGCGCGGAATTCCTGATTGCGGAGGCGCGGGAGCTGTCCCTTTTCGATGCAGAGAAGACCGTGAAAACCTCTGTTGGGGATTTTCGCTGCATAGGCGTACTTCTGGCCACCGGGGCGCAGCCGAAAATGGCGGGGTTCCGGGGCGAGGAGGAATTCAGGGGACGCGGCGTTTCCTACTGCGCCACCTGCGACGGCGCTTTTTTCCGGAATAAGGACGTTTTCGTGATCGGCGGCGGTTTTACGGCGGCGGAGGAAAGCGTTTTTCTGACGAAATTTGCCCGACATGTGACCATTCTGATACGGAAAAATGACTTTGCCTGCCCCGCCTCCGTGGCGGACAAGGCCAGAACCCACGAGAAAATCACCGTTCTTTTCAATACCGTCGTGCAGGAGGTTTCCGGCGATGACGGCCTGCGGCGTATCCAATACCAGAATACCGCCACCGGCGAGATCACCGACTACCAGAGTCCGGACGGCGAGACCATCGGCGTGTTTGTCTTTGCCGGGTACGCCCCGGACACAGCTCTGGTTTCCGGCATTGCCGAGCGGGACGCGCGGGGATATATTATCACCGACGAAAATCAGAAAACCTCTGTTGAGGGACTTTACGCGGCGGGCGACATCTGCGTCAAGCCCCTGCGGCAGGTCATAACCGCCGCGTCGGATGGCGCGGTCGCGGCGGCCGCGCTGGAAAAGTATTGCGGGGCGCTGCGGGGGGAAGCTTGTCTTTGAATTTCAGCTGTGGTACAATATCCAAAAGACGGCAGAAAATTTTGTGGATACATTCGCCGTAATTCAGCCTCCCAAAAACGGCGAATGAAAACCAGCGGAAATGCTCCTTGCGATTTTTCAAAAAATTTCCTCCCGGCGCGCAAGATTTTCCTTCTTTTTCCGTGATGATAAGTGAAGGGCGCTTCAAACAGACACAAGGAGGTGCTTGCTTTGGACGATCAGAACATCATCGCGCTGTATTGGGCGCGGTCGGAAACCGCCATTTCCGAAACCGCGCAGAAATACGGCGGCTACTGCTTTTCGATTGCCAAAAACATCCTGACAAACCACGAAGACGCCGAGGAAAGCGTGAATGACACCTATCTCACGGCATGGAACGCCATGCCGCCCCGCCGCCCTTCCATTCTCGCAACCTTCCTCGGCAAGATCACCCGCCGTCTCGCCATCGACCGCTGGCGCTACCGGAACGCCTGCAAGCGGGGCGGCGGAGAGGTGACGCTGGCGCTGGACGAGCTGGAGGACTGCGCGTCTCAGGACAGTCTGGAAAAGGCCATGGATCGCAAGGAGCTTGCCGTGCCTTCAACAGCTTTCTGGAATCCCTGCCGGAAACGGAACGGCTGGTGTTCCTGAGCCGGTACTGGTACTTAGACCCCATCGCGGACATCGCCGAGCATTTCGGCTTCTCCGTCAGCAAGGTCACCTCCATGCTCCGCCGCACCCGAGGTAGGCTCAGACAGGCGCTGGAAAAGGAGGAATTGCTGTGAACGCCAACGAAATACTGGATATGATCGGCGACGCCAAGGGTACATACCTCTGGGAAACCCAGAAATACAGAGACGGCACGGCGGACGCGAAGCCCCTGCCCCGGCTCTGGCTGGTGGCCGCCGTGATCGGGCTGATGCTGCTGCTTGTGGGCTGCACGGTTGCGTATGTGCTGCGGCTTCAGGACTTGAAGGTGGCCGAGTACCGCCCCACCACGCCCACCGTCTACGACGAAAACGGTGACGTCATTTCCCTGCCGACGCTCCCCCAACGAACCCAGATCACGCTGCAGGGCGCCAATCAGGAAGCGCTGGCGGAATGGAACATCTTTTGCCGGGACTATGACCCGGATGGCGCCATTGTGACGGCCAACGACAACAATGAGCTGGGAATCCCCAACCCATATTATATCCCTTATGGATGCTACAGCTGGGAAATGGTGAACAAGCTGGACGAGATCGTTCAAAAATACGATCTGAAGCTGCTGTCGCCGGACGTGGGCTGCCAATCCTATGAATCCAGCGTGCTGTTTTCCTCGCTGGGCATTGACGGCGTGTTCCATGGGGATGTGGAATATTTGAGCGGTTATTTCTACCCGGAGGGAACCTTCAATATCGCGCTGCTGTTCCGGCCGGATACCGACCAGTGGCCATATGAGGACAACCTTGCGGAATATTATTATTCCGTGAAGGAATATTTTGACCCTGTGTACTACGAGGTTGCCGACCTGGAAAACTGCACCCAGTGGAACTACACCCGCAGCGACGGCAGGACGGTGCTGCTTGTGATGAATGACGAGTGGGCGCGGATCATTGCCGACCTTCAGGACGCCCTTGTCACCGTGTCCTTCGCTTCGTCCAAATGGGACGGCGGAACCAAGGTGCAGATGACGCAGAGCGCGCTGGAACAGATCTCGGAACAGTTTGACTTTTCCATCCAGCCCCACCCGGCGGACATGACCAAGGTGGATACGCTTATGGAGGCAGCCCGGGCGGCCTACGAGGCGGAGCGCGCGGCAGCCGCCGAAAATCTGTACACCCAGCTATACACCAAGGGCTATGAGCGGTACATTCAGCAGATACTGGATACAGCCGATAGCACCTATAGCCGGGACGGCCTGTTTTACTCCCTGTATGATCTGAACGGGGACGGCGTGATGGAGCTTCTTCCCGGTGGAAAGGGATCATCGGTCGTTGAAATTTTGTCTATGCGGGATGGCGAGTCTTATCAGTACGCGGATTTCCGCAAATTCATCTTCCTGTCAGATTTGTACTTTACGGTTTGCGAAAACCATGTTCTGGAACTGGAGAAAACAAAGGACAATATTGCCGAAATACGGTACTATTTTCGGGCGGAAGCCGATGGGCTGACGTATCTGGAAGGGCTGGAAAAGGTGGAAAACTCCTGGTATTCCCTGCCCGTTTCCCCTGTGGAAGACCCCAAAACGGAGGTACAGACAGCGATCACGGAGCAGCAGGCGCAGGCGATCATCGCGTCCTATGTCCCGCTGGAAACCCAGCCCGAGCGGCAGCAGATGAAGCGCTACGGCGAGCCGGTGAAGCCCATCCCCTCATGGACAGACCCCTACGCCATGTACATTGCTGAAGCGCTGGAATGGTACGAGGATTCTGGGAAATTTGCCTATGCGCTGATAGACTTGAACGGCGACGGGATACAGGAGCTGATTGCCAGAAATGTGTGGACGATACCGACGGGCTGCACGGAGCCAGAGTACGCCCTTTCTGTGCATACCATTGTGGACGGAAAGCGGGTATTGGTGTCAGAAGCTTCGGTAACCGATGTCTGCGAAGGTGGCATTCTGATGTACAGCCAAAAGGATGGGCTGTACTACGCATTTTTCCGTATGAAAGGTACGGAGCTGGAATTGATTGAAGAGATTTTTCAGGATTCCGTACAAAAATACTGGTGGCGCGTGGTCGAGGGCGAGAATCCCCAGTCGAGCCACTGCTCCGAAGAAACCGCCCGGTCTTACATCGCTCAATATCACCCCATCGAACTGAATATGAAGCCGTTTTCCGAGTATCCATTCAGTTGAAAAAATCCCCTCTGCCCACAATAAACGGGCAGATGGGATTCGTTAATTTTCCAGCGCCGCTTGCTGACTGCGGTAAAAATATGTTTCTCCGGAACCGTCTTTCGACCCGCACAGGCGGTCGCCGTCGGTGCCGTGTATGAGGTACAGCTGCCGCGGATTTTCCAGCCCGGCTACACCCAGAGAGAAAACCGTCACGGAATCCCGGTCAAAGCAGTACGCGCCGCACATGGCATCAATGGTGCCGGTGAGCAGATTATGCTGCTCGCAGCTGACCAGCCCGTCCTGAAACCGGAACAGCTCCCCGGTCTCCGCGCAGTACCAGTCCCCCGAAAATTCCCCCGGATTCCAGGCCGTGGCGCACAGCCCAAAAGCCAGAATCAGCAGCACCAAAACCACCCCAATGGGTATCCACCGTTTCATGCGTTCCCTCCGTCCTTTTCTTGTGCCGCTATTATACCCTACCCCGCCGCCCGCCGCAATTTGGAAAAATGGACAAGAATTATGTAAACTTTTGTGAAATATTTTCCTTGACATTTTTCGCATACAAAAGGAGCCGCCCTTGTCGGGCGGCTCCAAATGGAAAAGAATCAGGCGTCAATGGTGGAAATGCCCAGAGTGATCTCTTCCAGCACGTCCAGCAGCACCCGCACCGTGTCCAGCGCCGTCAGCATGGTGACGCCGTTTTCCACCGCGCAGCGGCGGATCTGGCTGGAGCCGGAATGCACGTCCTCACACCGGACATCCATGGTGTTGATGACATAGGTGACGTAGCCCTGACGGATGGATTTGAGAATTTCGTCGGAGCCATCGTCCACCTTCGCCCGGACGCGGGTCTTGATGCCGTGCTGGCGCAGGAAAACCGCGGTACCCACGGTGGCCTCAATGTTGAAGCCCAGCCGGTAAAACCGGCGGATCAGGGGCAGCGCTTCCTCCTTGTCTCGGTCGGCGATGGTGGCAAGCACGGTGCCGTAGTTCTGCAGCTTCATGCCGGAGGCCTGCAGCGCCTTGTACAGGGCACGGGTCATGGTGCGGTCATAGCCGATGGCCTCGCCGGTGGACTTCATTTCGGGAGTCAGATAGGCGTCCAGACCGCGAATTTTATTGAAGGAGAACACCGGCGCTTTGACGTACCAGCGCTCCTTTTCGGCGGGGTAGATGTCGAAGAAGCCCTGCTCCTTCAGGCTCAGACCCAGAATCACGTCGGTGGCGATGTCCGCAAGGCTGTAGCCCGTGGCCTTGCTCAGGAAGGGTACCGTGCGGGAGGAACGGGGGTTGACCTCGATGACGGACACGTTGTCCTCCGGATCCACAATGAACTGCACGTTGAACAGGCCGACAATGCCGATGCCCAGACCCAGCTTTTTGGCGTATTGCAGAATGATGCCCTTGACCTTGTCGGAGATGGAGAAGGAGGGGTAGACGGAGATGGAGTCGCCGGAGTGAACGCCGGTGCGCTCCACCAGTTCCATGATGCCGGGGACGAACACGTCCCGGCCGTCGCAGATGGCGTCGATCTCCACTTCACGGCCCTGAATGTATTTGTCTACCAGAACGGGCTTGTCCTCGTCGATCTCCACGGCGCTTTTCAGGTAATGGCGCAGCTGGGTCTCGTTTGCCACGATCTGCATGGCGCGGCCGCCCAGCACGAAGCTGGGACGTACCAGCACGGGGTAGCCGATCTCATTCGCCGCCGCGAGACCGTCCTCGATTTTGGTGACGGCCTTTCCCTTGGGCTGGGGGATGTCCAGCTCTTTCAGGAGCTTTTCAAAGGCGTCCCGGTTTTCGGCTCTGTCGATGGCCTCGCAGCCGGTGCCGATGATCTTCACGCCCCGGTCATGGAGGGGCTGGGCCAGATTGATGGCGGTCTGACCGCCCAGAGACGCGATCACGCCGTCGGGCTTTTCAAAGTCGATGATGTTCATGACATCCTCGGGAGTCAAAGGCTCAAAATACAGCTTGTCGGCGGTGGTGTAGTCGGTGGAGACGGTCTCGGGGTTATTGTTGATGATGATGGCCTCGTAGCCCGCCTTTTTGATGGTCATGACGGCGTGGACGGTGGAGTAGTCGAATTCCACGCCTTGACCGATGCGGATGGGGCCTGCGCCCAGCACCACGATCTTCTTTTTGTTCGTCAGCCGGGAGACGTTCCCGCCGGTGTAGGAGGAGTAGAAGTAGGGGATATACGCGCCGGTGTGGCAGGTGTCCACCATACGGAAGGCCGGGAACATACCGTGTTTTCTGCGGAAATCAGACACGTCCGTCTCAGAGCATTTCCACAGCCGGCTTACATATTTGTCGCTGAAGCCCATCTTCTTGGCGTCCAGAAGGGCTTCCGGCTCTTTGGTATGGAGCTTCAGGTATTCCTCCATGTCCACAATCCGCTTGATGGCGTTCAGGAAATACACGTCGATGGCTGTAATTTCATGAATCTGCTCCACGGTGACACCCCGGTAGACCATTTCCGCAATGGCGAAGATGTTGTCGGAGCGGAACACGCTGATATAGTCCAGCAGCTCCTCCGTGGTCATGTCGTCGAATTTGTGATGGTAGATGTGGTTCGCGCCTACCTCCAGAGAGCGGATGCCCTTGAGCAGGGATTCCTCCAGATTGGAGCCGATGCCCATGACCTCGCCGGTGGCCATCATCTGGGTACCCAGAATGTTGATGGCGGAGGTGAACTTGTCGAAGGGGAACCGGGGCAGCTTGGTGATGACGTAGTCCAGCTTCGGCTCAAAGGCGGCGTTGGTGTTGGCGATTTTGATGTCCTCCAGCGCCATGCCCACGGCGATTTTCGCGGTGACCCGGGCAATGGGGTAGCCGGAGGCCTTGGAGGCTAGAGCGGAGGAACGGGAGACACGGGGGTTGACCTCGATGAGATAGTATTTGGAGGAATTGGGGTCAAGGGCAAACTGGACGTTGCAGCCGCCCTCCACCTTCAGCGCCCGGATGATCTTGATGGCGGAGTCGTTGAGCATCTTCATGTCGTGGTCGCTGAGGGTCATGATGGGGGCGACCACCATGCTGTCGCCGGTGTGGACGCCCACGGGGTCGATGTTCTCCATGCCGCAGATGGTGATGGCATGGTCACCCGAATCCCGCATGACCTCGAATTCGATCTCCTTGTAGCCCTTGACGGACTTTTCCACCAGAACCTGATGGACAGGGGAGAGGGCGAAGGCGTTGAGACCGATTTCCACCAGCTCGTCTTCATTGTAAGCAAAGCCGCCGCCGGTGCCGCCGAGAGTAAAGGCGGGACGAAGCACCACAGGATAGCCGATGCGCTTGGCGGCCTCCTTGGCCTCCTCCAGAGAGTAGGAAATTTCGGAGGGGATGACCGGCTCGCCGATGGACTGGCACAGCTCCTTGAAAAGCTCCCGATCCTCGGCACGCTCGATGGACTCGCTGGAGGTGCCCAGCAGCCTGACCCGGCATTCCCGCAAAATGCCCTTCTTTTCCAGCTGCATGGCCAGATTCAGACCTGTCTGACCGCCGATGCCGGGGATGATGGCGTCGGGACGCTCGTAGCGGATGATCTTGGCGATATATTCCAGCGTCAGCGGCTCCATGTAGACCTTGTCGGCGATGATGGTGTCGGTCATGATGGTGGCGGGGTTGGAGTTGCACAGCACCACCTCGTAGCCCTCTTCTTTCAGGGCAAGACAGGCCTGCGTCCCGGCGTAGTCAAACTCAGCAGCCTGACCGATGACGATGGGGCCGGAGCCAATGATGAGAATTTTCTTGATGTCGGTTCTTTTTGCCATGGTGTTTCTCCTCTCGTTATTTGGCGGTATGGGTTTCCGGAGCGGCGTATACCAGCTTTCCGTCACAGATGGTGGCGATGCACTTTCCATTGACCTGCCAGCCCGCGAAGGGCGTGGCTCTGCCCCTGGAAAGAAAGTCCTTCGGGTCGATGGCGTATGCGGCGTTCAAGTCCCAGATGCTGTAGTCTGTCCCCAGAGGAAGACCGAAGCGTCTGCGGGGATTGACGCACAAAAGCTCCAATAGTTTGTTCAGGCTTAGAATGCCCGGTTTTACCAGACAGGTATACAAAATCGGGAAAGCGGTTTCAATGCCCACAATGCCGAAGGCGCTTTTTTCCAGCCCTCGGGATTTTTCCTCGGCGGAGTGGGGGGCGTGGTCGGTGGCGATCATGTCGATGGTGCCGTCCAGAATTCCATGAATCAGGGCCTCCCGGTCTTCCTTTCCTCGCAGGGGCGGGTTCATTTTGAAGCGGCCGTCCTCCTGCAGGTCGCTGTCGTCCATCACCAGATAGTGGGGGCCGGTCTCGCAGGTCACGTCCAGTCCCTCGGCCTTGGCCTTGCGGATGAGCGCCACGCTTTCCTTCGCGGAGACGTGACAAACGTGGTAGGCGCAGCCGGTTTCTTTTACCAGCTGCAAGTCCCGGGCAATTTGCCCCCATTCGCTTTCGGAGCAGATGCCCCGATGGCCATGGGCTTTGGCATAATCACCGTCGTGGATGTACCCGCCCCGCAAGAGCGAGTTGACCTCGCAGTGGGCGACAATGGGCTTTCCAAGGGCTTTGGCGCGAAGCATGGCCTGACGCATCATGTCATCGCTCTGCACGCCCCGGCCGTCATCGGAAAACCCCACTACGTCGGGCGCCATGCCCTCCAGGTCGGAAAGCGCTTCGCCCTGTTCGCCGATTGTGATGGCACCGTAGGGGTAGACGTGGATGCAGGCGGTTTCCTCGATGAGACGGCGCTGAATCCCAAGATTCTCCACACTGTCCGGCACCGGGTTCAGGTTTGGCATGGTGCAGACCGCGGTATAGCCGCCCCGGGCGGCTGCCCGGCTGCCTGTGGCGATGGTCTCCTTATAAGAAAAACCCGGCTCTCTGAAATGCACATGCACGTCACAAAAGCCGGGAAAAATAACATATTCAGAAGAATCGAACCCGGAAAGACCGGGGGCGGAAAGGGAGGAACAAACCCCTTCGGAAAATACGGACCCCAAAGAAGCAGCGTAAACCTTGGCTTTCGTCATATCCGTCATGCTGATCTCCTTTCTGTAAAAAACTTCATGCATGAACACCGCACCACGAAAATGCGCAAATGCCGGTGCATGAAGTTTTTTGTGCATCATTTCCGGTTGCCCCGCAGGGGCGAGGAAATGGCACATTTCTTATTTTGCTATGCTTTTGCATAGCAAAACGCCCTGCCGGAAAAGCGGCAAGACGGGCGGGATGAGCCGCTGAACTTATCCGTTAAATTATAGCATGGGCAGGAGTGGTTGTCAATTGGGAAAAATGGACATGGATACACCCGAAAACGGCGGGGCTTTTGGGCATAGGGGCGCGATTGAACTGCCCCCTTGTCTCTTTCTGGGAGAGGCGGTTGAGCGAAGCGAAGACGGAGAGGGAAAACAGGAAAAAAGCCCTCTCAGTCACCTTCGGTGACAGCTCTCCCAGAGGGAGAGCCAAGGGGTGTACCCTGTTTTATTTTTCTTCGCCTTCCGGGAGGACTCCCGATTCCTTGAGCCTGTCCAGCGCCGTCCGGTAGCCGCCGCCATATACGAGGCACCGGTTGACCCGGCTGATGGTAGCCGAGCTGGCGCCGGTGGATTCCGAGACTTCGATATAGTTTTCGCCGCTGTCCAGCAGGCAGGCGACCCTGAACCGCTGGGACATGGCCTGCAATTCCTTGATGGTGGCCACGTCCTCAAAAAACAGGCGGCAGTCCTCCACCGTCCGCAGGGACAGAATTGCCTCGAAAAACAGATCTTCACCGGGATGTCGAACGATATCCATAACACGGAGTCCTTTCTTCTGGGGTGCTTTCCTATACTTTACCACTTTACCATATTGAATACAAGTCCCTTTTGGAGTTTTTCGCAGGAAAAAGGGGGGAAGAAGGGGCGGTTTTTGTGGGTTCCTCCGAAAAAGACAAATGTCCCCGTATGAGATACTTTTTTCCGCGCCAAATGCTTGACTTGCGCCTCCTGCGGTGCTAGAATTGGGAAATAAAATTTCAGAGAGGTGTTTAGAATGGAAAGAAAAGATATTGACTGGGGCAATCTGGGATTTGGCTACGTCCAGACCGACATGCGCTATGTCTCCAATTTCCGAAACGGCCAGTGGGACGACGGCTGCCTGACCGATCAGGCCACCATTACCATGAGTGAGTGCGCCTGCGTTCTGCAATACGCCCAGACCTGCTTTGAGGGGCTGAAAGCCTACACCACCGAGGACGGCCACATCGTCTGCTTCCGCCCCGACCTGAACGCCCAGCGGATGGCCAGCTCCTGCCGCCGCCTGAAAATGCCCGTGTTCCCCGAGGACAGATTCGTGCAGGCCGTAGTGGAGACCGTCCGCGCCAACTCCCAGTGGGTGCCGCCCTATGGCTCCGGCGCGACGCTGTATGTCCGTCCGTTCATGTTCGGCAGCGACGCCATCATCGGCGTCAAGCCCGCGACGGAGTATCAGTTCCGGGTGTTCGTCACCCCGGTCGGCCCCTATTTCAAGGGCGGCATCAAGCCCCTGAAGCTGCGCATCTCCGATCTTGACCGGGCAGCGCCCAAGGGCACCGGCGACGTCAAGGCCGGTCTGAACTACGCCATGAGCCTTTACAACATTGTGGACGCCCACGAGAAGGGCTATGACGAGAACGTCTACGTGGATTCCGCCACCCGCACCCACATTGAGGAGACCGGCGGCGCCAACGTGATCTTCGTCACCAAGGACGGCAAGCTGGTCACCCCCAAGTCCGACACCATTCTCCCCTCCATCACCCGGCGCAGCCTGCTGCAGGTGGCGAAGGATTATCTCGGCATGGAGGTCGAGGAGCGCCCCGTGGAGTTGGCAGAGATCGGCGAATTTGCCGAGTGCGGCCTGTGCGGCACTGCGGCGGTCATCTCCCCTGTGGGCACCATCGTGGATCACGGCAAGGAAATTCACTACGTGGGTATGGGTCCCACCATCCAGAAGCTGTACGATACCCTCACCGGCATCCAGATGGGGCGCCTGGAAGCCCCCGAAGGCTGGATCCGGATCATCGAGTAATGTACAATGTTCAAAAAAGGCAAGCCGTTTAACCGTGGTGCCATAAGAAAACATGAAAAAATCCAGTAAAATCAATGTTTTTTAGGGCAGCGGAAAACGGGGCGTGTCAAAACAACTGAATTATCAGACAGAAACAGGGTGTTGTCAAGCATGACAGCGCCCTTTTCTGTTCCCCGGCCAAGCCGCAGATTTTGAAAAAAGTCTGCGGCTTTTCTTTTTGCCCAAAAGCAGAAAGGAGGCGACGGCCTATGTACTTCACTTCCGGCAGCGACCGGGCCTTTG
>ENA-OUQF01001190-OUQF01001190.1-human-gut-metagenome-genome-assembly--contig:-NODE-1190-length-16274-cov-5.425489_pt1 | contig 16274 bp, 18 predicted proteins | sample MGYA00237947_ERZ548826 | MGnify/ENA primary metagenome ERZ548826 (study PRJEB26490, sample SAMN05194701) | human gut metagenome | biome: terrestrial biome; feature: human-associated habitat; material... | reverse complement strand
CTCGGTCGAAATGAGGGTTGAAAAGAAAAATCCCACACAAAACTTGGAATATCCCTGAACATTTTTCGGTTGGCTTTTTGCAGAAAGCGTGGTAAAATAGCATGGAAATGACTGAGAAAAGAGGTGGCACGATGCAGTATACGCTGATGCACAAGAACATCGCAGTCCTCGATATGGAGCTGGATGAGGTGACAAGTTCTATCCAGCGGATCGACGCGGTGTATCGTTCGGAGCATCTTCCTGTGGCAACAGCCTCAAGGCGGGACGGTGTGGATCGTGCCGCGCTCAATGCATGGTGGATCGACCGCTGCATTCCCGCCAGCCGTTCCGGTGTGCGAAAGGCACTGGAAACACTGAATCTGCCCAATACGCAGGTGTTGCTGACACGCTGCTTTGGCCTGAGCCTCTCAGACCAGTACTGGGTCAGGCCCTGGGGCAGCGACATCCAGTGGGAGCGCATCAACTTCTTTGAAAATCCCTTCTCGGAGGACATCGGTGATGTACTCTTAGGCAAAGCCAAAGAAACGGTAGGTTTTGATTTCAGCTCCCCGGATAATACGTCTGATGGCTACCTGAAAAAGCGGTGGAAGATCATAGACGGGAAGCGGTGTCTGCTGAAAGCAGGAAGCAATCCCTTTATGCAGCAGCCATTCAATGAAGTGATTGCGTCGCTGGTGGCAGAGAGGCTGGGCATTCCCCACGTCCCCTATACACTGCTCTGGGATGACGGCGTCCCTTACAGCGTCTGTGAGGATTTCGTTACGCCGGACACGGAGCTTGTCAGCGCGTGGCGCGTGATGCAGTCCATGAGGAAAGACAACAACACATCGGTCTACCGCCACTATCTGAACTGCTGCGAGGCGTTGGGTGTGGAGGGTATGGAACACGCGGTGGATCAGATGATCGTGCTGGACTACCTTATCGCCAACGAGGACAGGCATCAGAACAACTTCGGACTACTCCGCAGTGCAGATACACTGGAATGGTTGGGCACCGCACCTATCTTCGATAGCGGCTCCTCCTTGGGGTACGATAAGCTGACACCTCAGATCCTCTCCGCCCGTGCCATTGAGTGTAAACCATTCAAAAAAACGCACCATGAACAGCTCAAGCTGGTGACCTCCTTCGGCTGGATCGACTTTGATAGGCTGAGGGGCGTTGAGCAGGATATCCGGGACATCTTGGATCAGGCCGGCGAATATGTGGACGAGAGCCGTAAGGCTGCGATCATCTCTGCATTTTCCTCCCGGCTTGGACAGCTGATGGTCTTGGCGAAGGTGCAGCGGCAGGAGGATGACGTGGCACAGGATGTGGAACAGGACAGGGCGCAGGACTACGGCTTTAAGATGGAGCTGTGACCTGCAACATAATACGATAACAGGAAGCACTCTGCTGACGGCAGAGTGCTTCCTGCGTTTACGGAGGTGAGAGCTTATTTTTATTTGGGACTTTGTAGCCGATACGGTGCTGGGTCAGATCGTGGACTGGTTCTACGGTCAGATCGTGGGCTTTCTCGGCAATTTCTTTTCGGAGATGGGAAACATGGGCGCCGAGCTCTTCGCCATGAGCTGGGTACAGAGCGTGGTGTTGTTTTTCTCCTATCTGGGCTGGGCGCTGTTTGCCATAGGGCTGGTGGTAGCCTGCTTCGAGTGCGGCGTGGAATATTCCGGTGGCCGCGGCAATGTTAAGGAAACGGCTTTGAATGCCATGAAAGGTTTTCTGGCGGTCTCCCTTTTTACGCAGGTGCCGGTGCGTTTGTATGAGCTGGCGGTATCGCTGCAGGCCGACCTGACGGCAGGCATCACCGGCTTTGGGACGACCAGCATCGGGGACGCAGCAAAAGCGGCGCTGGAGGATTTCAACGCCGTGGAGAGCCTGACATCTTCCGGACAAATCATTTTGCGGGGCTTTGGCCCGGTGACCAGCGGACTTATGGTCATCTTCTGCCTTGCGCTGATGGCCTACGCGGTCATAAAGGTCTTCTTCGCCAACCTTAAGCGCGGCGGTATTTTGCTCATTCAGATCGCGGTGGGCAGTCTGTATATGTTCTCTGTACCGCGCGGCTATGGCGACGGATTCATACAGTGGTGCAAGCAGGTCGTGGGACTGTGTCTCACGGCTTTTTTGCAGGCCACTATCCTCGTAGCTGGCTTGATGGTGTTTAAGGATCACGCGCTGCTGGGCCTGGGGTTGATGCTCTCTGCCGGAGAGATCCCCCGTATCGCCGGTGCGTTCGGGCTGGATACCACCACGCGGGCCAATATCTCCTCGGCTGTCTACACAGCGCAGAGCGCGGTCAGTATGGCGCGGACGGTGGTGGCCGCGGCGAAATGAGAGTTATCACCATGGGAAGTCTTTTTGACGGCATTGGGGGATTTCCGCTGGCGGCCATCCATAACGGCGTTGTGCCCCTGTGGGCCAGCGAGATCGAGGCTTTCCCCATCCGCGTCACACAGGAGCGCCTGCCGGGGATGCTGCATTTTGGAGACATCACGAAGCTGCGGGGCGACGAGCTGCCGCCGGTGGACATCATCTGCGGCGGCAGCCCTTGTCAGGACTTATCCGTAGCCGGCACAAGAGCCGGTCTTGCCGGTGCGCGTTCCGGCCTTTTCATGGAGCAGATCAGGATCGTGAGGGAGATGAGAAATGCAGATATACTACGAGGGCGAACAGGCATCCATGTTCGCCCCAGAATGTTATGCTGGGAAAACGTTCCGGGAGCCTTCTCCAGCGGAAAGCGGAAAGGCGAGGACTTCCGGATCGTCCTGGAAGAAACGCTCGGAATTGGTATACCAGGAATTCATGTTCCTGAAAATCACCCTTGGGGATGGCGATATTCTGGGGCAGCCATATTGGGAGATCTTGTCTCCCTATGTTGGCGAGTCCTCGACGCTCAATACTGGGGTGTGCCCCAGAGTCGTAAGAGGATCTTCCTTGTGGCAGATCTTGGAGCCCCATCCTCAGCGCAAATATTATTTGAGCCGGAAAGCCTGCCTGGGCATTCTCCGTAGAGCGCGGAAGCGCGGGAAAGAGTTGCCTGCAACGCTGAAATTGGCGTTGGAAATGCAGAGCGGCCTGCGGATGATCGATTTGGTAATATTGGCGCAGATGGGGCTTATCAAGGCGTACCATATCAACCAGAGGAACGAGGGTATCGACCTGGGCGATACGGCGGGGGCGTTGATGGCGACCTCCAATTTGCAGATGCAGACGTTCGTGGCGGGCTTCTCTGCCGGTGCGGGAGCCAGTGCGGGCGGCATCGGTTACCGCGAGGGCGTCGCACCGACACTGAAGGCCGGCGGCAGCGGAAACAGTATGCCAACCGTCCTGTGCATCAACGATCAGAGTGGCGAGCGTGTGGACGTGACGGTAGATAAAACCGCCACACTTCGGGCGCAGATGGGCAACCACCAGCCGCTGATATTTGAGAGCCACGGTATGGACGCTCGCTATCGACAGATGTGCGGTGTGGCTCCGGCCATGTCGGCACGCTGCGGCACCGGCGGTAACAATGTACCGCTTGTGGGGGAGCAGGTTTACTGCCTTGCGGGAAATACGATAGACCGCGAGCCGGAGAACGGCGGAAATGGCATCGGGTATCAGGAGAATGTGGCCTACACACTGACCGGCTTTGACCGGCACGCGGTATTCCGCCGCCAGCGTGTGGATGCATTTACCACCGACGAGATCGCCTGTACCCAGAGCGCCCGGCAGAGCAAGGACGCCACTGACCTGATACTCCATACCTGCGAACTGATGGGCGACAAGGATCTGCCCATCCTGCTCATCCGCCGTCTTACACCGTTGGAATGTGAGAGGCTGCAGGGTTTTCCGGATGGCTGGACAGATATCCCCGGCGCGTCTGACAGCGCACGATATAAGGCGCTGGGCAACAGCGTGGCCATCCCCTGCGTGGATTTCGTGATGAAGTGTATGGCGGACGCCATACGGGGAAGCGATTAAACATAACTTGTCCATTGTGCTTTATTTGCGCCTGCTTCTTCGTTGTACTTGTCAATAGCTTTCCCATTGCGCTTCGGCTATGCTTTGCTTGCCTCGGAGGGAGGCGGAAAGGAGCACACCATGGAGGAAAAGAAAAACCTCTGCGCACCCATTCCGCTGTCGCTGCACCAGCGGCTGCGTGCGGAGCAGGAGCAGCGTGGACAGACGCTGGCAGACTACATCACAGATATACTCAACGAACACTTTGAAGGAGGAGCAAAAAACATGGGCAATACCAATCGCACCATCGCCTTTCAGGTACCGGAGGAGCTCTTTGACCGGCTGAAGGATTACCTCGCCAAACACGGCTTGAAGCAGAAGGACTTCATTCTCGGCCTCATCGAGCGGGAGCTGAACGACGCAGTGGATGCGGAATAACAACATGCAGAGCCGCAGGCGTGTGCCTGCGGCTTCACTTTTTGGAGGAGAACTATGTACCTATACCCAGAAAATCTGACAGCTCGCCCGATGCTGTGGCTGTGGACGCTGCGGGACGTGGCGTTCATCGGCATCGGCCTGCTGCTGTCGGTATTGGCACTGACACAGGCCGGCACCGTGATCCCATTGGTGGTCACAGCGGCACTGGCCTTTCTCTGCATTCGGCACGGCGGCGTCAGCATGCTGGACTTTCTGCGCTACGCCGCAGCGTTCTTCTTTTTCGAGCAGCAATACTACGAATGGAGGGAACGAGTATGAGAAAGAAGAAGTCCACGCGGCAGCTGGTGGGCATTGAGCGCGTGACGGACAGCAGCGTGCTGACGGCAGGCGGTGAGTTGACCTTTTACCTTGTGCAGCCTACTAACCTGAACGTGCTGCCGGAGTCGGGTGTCCGCACGAGGGTGACAGCACTGCTGAATGTGCTGAAGACCTCGGCAGAGATGGAGCTGCTGGCGTTAGACGCTAAGGAGTCCTATCAGGATAACCGGCTCTATTATCGGCGCAGGGCAGAGGAGGAAGGCAATCCCGCTATCCGCGCTCTGCTGGCGCAGGACCGGCGGCATCTGGACGATGTGCAGACCATGATGGCATCATCTAGACAATTCTGCTTTGTCCTGCGGCGGAGAATGACAGACGGCGCGATCAATCTCGCAACAGTGGAGCAGCAGCTCCGGGACAGCGGCTTCGCCGTGCTGCGTGCCGAGGGACAGAAGTTGCTGGAGCTGTTGGCGATCTACTTCGAACAGGACGCCACCCACGAGGTGTTTGACCTCGTAGACGGTGCGCGTTGGCTGACGGCGGAAACGGAGGTATGCCCATGAAGAATCCGTTTCGTAAGAAAGCCATCACCCCGCGTGAAGTGTTCATCCGCACGTATTTGGACAGCATCGCGCCGGGCGTGGTGAAGTTCGAGGTGGATCACTACATCTTCGGCAATACCTACCGCTGCGTCTGGGCGCTGCGGGAATACCCCGCCAGCACCGAATCTCAGGCCATCCTGCGGCACTTGGGCGAAAAAAGCGGCGTGACGCTGCGGATATATTGCCGGCAGGTATCCCCCGGTGAGGAGGACAGGATCATCGACAACGCCAACAAGAAGAACAAGCTGGACGGTTCGGATCCTAACAAGCTGCGGCAGGCAGTGGAGGCCGAAAGCAAACTGCGGGATGTGGCGGAGCTGGTGCATAAGATGCACCGTGAGCATGAGCCGCTGCTCCACTGCGCCGTGTATCTGGAGATGACGGCGGACAGCGCGGAGCACCTGCGGCAGCTTCAGACCGATGTGCTGACGGAGTTGGTGCGCTGTAAGCTGAATGTGGACAAGCTGCTCCTGCGGCAGAAGCAGGGCTTTTGCTGCGTCAGCCCCGTAGGCTATAACGCCCTTGGGCGGGAGTTCGAACGCGTACTGCCCGCTGGCAGCGTGGCCAATCTGTACCCCTTCAACTACTCCGGCAAGACAGACCCCAACGGCATCTACATCGGCAAGGATAAGTACGGCAGCAACATCGTGGTGGATTTCGACCGCCGCGACAGCGACAAGACCTCTGCCAATATCCTCATCCTCGGCAACAGTGGACAGGGCAAGAGCTATCTCATGAAGCTGCTCATCTGCAACCTGCTGGAGGCGGGGAAATCCGTGGTCTCACTGGACGCGGAGCATGAGCTGGAGGAGCTGTGCGGCAAGTTGGGCGGCTGCTTTATCGACCTGATGGGCGGCGAGAAGCGTATCAATGTGCTGGAGGTGCGGTGTTGGGACGAGGACACAGAGGCGGGCGAGTCCGCGCCGGAGGCTTTCCGCAAATCCACACTGCTGGCGCGGCACATCTCCTTCTTAAAGGACTTCTTTCGCGCCTACAAGGACTTTTCCGACCCGCAGTTGGATACCATTGAGATCATGCTGTCCAAGATGTACCGTAAATGGGGCATCTCAGAGGAAACAGACTTCCGCCGGCTTACGCCGGAGGACTATCCCATTCTCTCTGACCTGTATGCGCTCATCAATAATGAACTGGTGAATTACAGGAATGGCAGCCTGTACACGCGGGAACTGCTGCAGGAGGTGCTGCTGGGCCTGCACTCCCTGTGCGTGGGTGCGGACGCGCCGTTCTTCAACGGACATACCAATATCTCCGACGACAGGTTTCTGGTATTCGGTGTAGGCGGCGTACTGACGGCGGCCAAGAGCCTGCGGAACGCCCTGCTGTTCAACGTGCTGGCATATATGTCGGACAGACTTCTGACGGCGGGCAACACGGTGGCGGCGCTGGACGAGCTGTACCTGTGGCTGTCCAACCCCATCGCCATCGAGTATATCCGCAACTGCTTGAAGCGTGTGCGGAAACGGGATTCTGCGCTGATGATGGCGTCCCAAAACTTGGAGGATTTCGACCAGGAGGGCGTGCGGGAAATGACAAAACCGCTGTTCGCCATCCCGCCTCACCAGTTCCTGTTCAACCCCGGCTCTATCGGCAAGCGGTTTTACATGGATATGCTGCAGCTGGACGAGGCGGAGTTTGAGCTCATTCAGCACGCACGCCGCGGCGAATGCCTGTTCAAATGCGGCATGGAACGGTATCATCTGGAGGTGAAAGCACCACCCTACAAGGCGGCGCTGTTCGGCACGAAGGGAGGCAAGTGATGGCGATACCTGCACTGGCGCGGCTGGCGGCAGCCGTGCTGACCAATGAGGATGGGCGCAGGGCAGCCGGCAAGGTGCTTGCCTTGATCCTGTCGCCGCTTATTATACTGGCGGCGTTCCTATGCTGCTTCGGTGACGGCGCGTCCCGGCACAACAACGCCGTGGTATCCGCGGCGTTCTATGGAGCGGAGTTCTCAGATAAAGTCCCCAAAGAATACCGCACACATATCACCGAGATGCAGGAGGCGTTCTCCCTTCTGGATTCGGCCACCGTCTATGTCAATCAGAAAGCCGAGGACGGCAGCCTTGACCCGGTGCAGGTCAAGGCTGTTTTCTTTGCCCTCTGCTTCGGCGACAACGCGCCGACCCGTGCTGCCGCAGACCGCTTCGTGGACTCTTTTTATAAAACGGAAACACGGACGCGCATGGTAACGGTGACGCAGGAGGACGGCACGGAGGAACTGGTAGAGGAGACATACGAGGTAGCTGTGCCGCTGTCAGTGGAGGATGTTTACGAAAAACTCACCACATGGCGTGGCCGCGTGGTGACAGATGCGGAGCGCAGCAATGCCGTGGACATCTACGCCATGGTTATGGGCAGCATGGGCGGCGATACCTTCAACGGTGCGTATGAGCCAGGCGGCAGCGCACCAATCGAGCTGGATGTATCCATGCTCACCGACTCGACTACGAAGAACGCCGCCGACCTTGTGACCTACGTCACCAACGCATGGACCTCCGGCTGGGGTTATGTGTGGGGTACCTATGGGCAAGTTCTGACACCGGAACTGCTGCAATACAAGCTGACGCAGTATCCGGACGGCGTCGGGAAGTATGCGGCCTTCATCCGTGCCAACTGGCTGGGCAGACACACCGCCGACTGCGTGGGACTCATCAAGGGCTATGGCTGGCTGTCCACCGACACTATGACTATCGACTACGGTACACATGGTATGCCGGACATCGGTGCAAACGAGATGTTCTACAACGCCACACGGCGCGGCGGCATTGAAACTATGCCGGACACGCCGGGACTGGCGGTGTGGAAGGCCGGGCACATCGGTGTATATATCGGCAATGGTGAAGTCGTTGAGGCCATGGGTACCAAGTACGGCGTGGTCAAGACGCAGCTGGAAGGCCGCGGTTGGACGCACTGGCTGGAGATACCGTATATCAACTATGCGTAAGGAGGAGCGAATGGAAGAAACCAATATCACGATCAATTTTGATGCGGCCAAGCTGGATGCGCTGGAGTTTGCGCTCCGCAAGCAGCGGTCGTCTGTACAGCGGCGTATGGCAGAAATGCTCCAACAACTCTACGAAGCGGAGGTGCCCGAAGCGGTGCGGGAGTATGTGGACAGCAAGACCGCGCCTGCCGCAAGGCCCAAGCGACCGGCAAAATCGGTCACACCCAAGGCGCAGATCAGCGAAGTGAGCCCGAAGGAGGACAACTAATATGGGAATAAGCTCAACTTCTATGTGCAGGCTGACTTCGATGTGGATGCCGCCTTCGGCACCTTCGTGTGTACAGATGAGAACGATGACTGGCTGAACATCTACGCCAACTACGACATCGCGCGGGATAGACCGTGCGATACGCTGGAGCTGAATCTCTGCAAGGGGGATGGTACGGAGGAGAACTGGAGCTATCATCTGAACGCTGCCGAGCAGGAGGTGCTGGCGCGGAAGATGGAGGCGTTCTGCCAGCAGCAAAACGGCATGAGCCTGCGCGATTTCGCCAGGCAGCTTCAAGAGGAGCCGGGGCCGTCTCAGCAGATACAGATGTAGCCCCGTGTTTGCCCCTGTGGGCCGGTTTGTGGCCTCGCAGGAACGCGGGAGGGTAAGGATAGCGGCCCCGGAGATTTGGAACGTTTTTGCCCGCTTTTCGGTGCGCCGAAAGCGGAGCAGGAGAAACTGGTGGGGTCGCAAGCGCCCCGCCAGCATCACTTCTGCCCGCAGTGCGAGCAGTTTCGGAGCGTTTTCCGAGGGGTCATGAAAGCGAAAAAAGGCGGCTTACGGGGTCGTAAGAACTGAAATCCAAGGAACGACAACGAAAAACTGCGGGGTCGTGCAGCTTATTGTGGGAGGTGATCAAGAGTGGCAACGGACAAGCGAAAACACGCATTTTGGCTTACAGATGCGGCAAAAGAGATGGTGGAAATAGATGCCCATCTGGACAATTGCGGCAGCCAAAGTGAATTCGTTGAAAAGGCAATACGATTCTATGACGGTTATGTTCACGCAAATAAAACAGGTGCATACCTGCCCCATGCAATGCAGGAGGTGCTGGAAGGATCGCTGGGCGTGTTCGGCGACCGGCTGGGCAGACTGCTGTTCAAGCTGGTGGTAGAGCACAACATGACAAACCATCTGCTGGGCGGTGACGTGGATATGACCCGTGACGAGTACAGCAAGATGCGCGGCAGCAGCATCCGCGAGGTGGCATCCACCCATGGCAACATCTCCTTCAAGGACGTGCTGCTGTTCCATCAGGAGGAGTAACGCATGGCGCGGCTGATACAAAAAAGCGGCTACATCAAGAACGGCAAGGCGTCGGGATACATGGAGTATGTTGCCACGCGGGACGGTGTGGAGATCATCCAGAGCACCGAGCCTGTGACCAAGAAGCAGGAGCAATTCATCCAAAAACTGCTGAAGGACCTCCCGGACGCAAAGGAGCTATTCGAGTACAGTGACTACCTACAGACGCCCAATCGCGGTACAGCATCCGCATTTATCGCCGTGACGCTGGATGCACATTTGCACGAAGTGGAATCCGAGAGCGGCTATATGTCCTATATCGCCCAGCGTCCCCGTGCCGAAAAGCACGGGGGCCATGGCCTGTTCAGCGAGGTGGACACCACCGACCTCAAGGCGGCGAAGGCCGAGCTGAAGGCCCACGGCGGGAAAGTGTGGACGTTCATTTTCTCTCTGCGGCGTGAGGACGCGGAACGTCTGGGATACAACAAGGCCGCCGCGTGGCGAAATCTGTTGAAGCATGAGAGCGCCGCTATTGCGGAAGCTATGCGGATTCAGACGGATGATTTCCGCTGGTATGCGGCGTACCACGACGAGGGGCATCATCCCCATGTGCATATGATGGTGTGGTCGGCGGAACCGAAGAAAGGGTATCTCACACGGGAGGGTATCGCAGTCATGCGTTCCAGGATGACGAACGCTATCTTCCATGAGGAGATGAAGGAGCTCTACATCAAGAAGGATGCTGCCTACAAGGAGAGCATCCAGACCGCAAAAGAGTCACTGCTGCTATATATCAGGATGCTGGAGAACAGCGAGTCAGCCGACCCCGTGATAGAGCAAAAGCTGTGTGACCTGTCCCACGCATTGGAGCAGGTCGACGGCAAGCACGTCTATGCCTATCTTCCCAAAGAGGTCAAGGCACAGGTGGACGAGATCGTGGAGCGGCTGGCACAGCTCCCGGAGGTGGCGGCTTGCTATGACCAATGGTGGCGGCTGAAGGATGAGATCGCCGGTTATTACGGACGGAACACGCCGCCCCATCAGCCGCTGGTACAGCAAAAAGAGTTCCGCACCATCAAGAATATGAGCATTCAACAGGCGGAAACATTTCGGCAGCCTGTGCCGGAGCAAGCTCCCGTCAAGGCAGAGCCTAATGAGCAGCAAGTGCCGCCCTCACCTGAATCGGCTGTGGCTATGCCGCAGCCGCAGACGGTCACGTCGCAGATCAAAATAGAGGGCGGCGCGGTCATTCAACTGCTCCACCACATGAGCCGTGTGTTCCGCGGCAATATGCCGGCCATCCCGCCTGCGCTGCGTATCGACTCCAAGCGCCGCAGGCGGTTACAGGAGAAACGCATGGCCATGGGACACAAGCGGGACGACCACGAGGACGAGCAGCTCTACCATGTCAACGACAACACCATGCGATAGGAGGTATGAAGCGTGTGTAAATTTGTATATTTCACATCCGCAGAGAAACGGCAGGCCAACGAGGTTGACCTGCCGTCTTTTCTGTTGGATCGAGGCGAGAAACTCATTATGGCCGGACGGGATTACCGGCTGGCCAGCGACCACAGCATCACCGTGCGCGGGCCGATGTGGTATGACCATGCCGCACGGAAGGGCGGACGCGCCATCAGCTTCGTGCAGCAATTCTACGACAAGACCTATCCCGAAGCGGTGACTATGCTGCTGGGGCGGGACGGTCAGGGCATCATCCCCATCGTCAAGAAGGAGCCGGAGTCGAGAGAGCCGAAGCCCTTCGCGCTGCCGGAGGCCTATCTCAATATGCGGCGGCTCTATGCCTACCTGACCACCCACCGGCGCATCGACCGGGACGTGGTCACGGAGTTCGTGCGGGAGAAGCTGCTCTACGAAGACACTCTGCATCACAACTGTGTGTTCGTGGGCGTGGACGAAAACGGAGAAGCCAGGCACGCCCATCTTCGCAGCACCAACAGTCAGGGCAAGGTGTTCCGCATCAATGTGGAGGGCAGCGAGGCGAAGCATAGCTTCCACAAGGATGGCACGGACTGTTCCCTCTATGTCTTTGAAGCACCCATCGACCTGCTGTCCCACATCACGCTCTATCCGGCAGGCTGGCTGGAACACAGCTATGTGGCCTGCTGCGGTACGTCTGTTCAGCCGGTGCTGGAGCGGCTGCGGCAGAACCCGAAGCTGGATACGGTCTATCTCTGTCTGGACAACGATGAGGCTGGTGAGGACGCCAGCGAGAGCATGGCGGAAGTACTGGAGAACATGGGTTTGGATGTGGAACGCCTGCGCCCACAGGGAAAGGACTGGAATGACGATCTGCGTGCAAAGCGGGGTGCTCATGGATAACCTCTGGATACTCATTGCGGCGGCGGGTGTCATGGCGGCGGTCATCGGCGGGCTGTCGCTGCTGGGCGACCACTACACGCTGAACAATATCAAGTCAAAGACGGTGGGCGATGGGCAGCATGGTACGGCGCGGTGGGCTACCAATACAGAGATCCGTAAGACCTATGCCCTTGTTCCCTTCCAAGTATCGGACTGGCGGATGGGCAAAAATCTGCCTGAAACGCAGGGCTTGATGCTGGGCAGTATCAGCGGCAAGCACGGCATCACCGCACTGGTGGACAAGGACGATGTGCATTGTCTCATGATCGGCGCGTCCGGCGTGGGCAAGACTGCATATTTCCTCTACCCCAATCTGGAATATGCCTGTGCCAGCGGCATGAGTTTCTTCGCCTCCGACACCAAGGGGGATCTGGCCCGCAACTACGGTGCCGTAGCAGAGAAATACTACGGCTACCATGTTACCGTGATAGATCTGCGCAACCCCACCCGCTCAGACGGCTACAACCTCATGACCCTTATCAACAACTATATGGACGAGGCTCAAACAACAGGCAGTCTTGCTGCCCGTGCCAAAGCGGAGAAATACGCCAAGATACTGGCCAAGACCATCGTGTCGCCGGATGGCGATACGGACTATGGGCAGAACGCTTTCTTCTATGACGCGGCAGAAGGCCTGCTCACCGCCGTGGTACTGCTGCTGGCGGAGTTTCTGCCGCCGGACAGCCGTCATCCCACAGAGCGGCGGCACATCGTGTCCGTATTCAAGCTGGTGCAGGAGCTGCTGGAGCCCTCCGGCGTTCGGGGCAAGAACTGGTTTTCTCTGCTGATGGACAGGCTGCCGGAGACGCATAAGGCAAGGTGGTTCGCCGGTGCAGCGCTGAACAGCTCAGAACAGGCTATGGCCTCCGTCATGTCCACAGTGCTGTCACGATTGAACGTCTTTCTCGACAGCGAGCTGGAGCAGGTGCTGTGCTTCGACAGCACCACCAATGCCGAGCGATTCGCGGCAGAAAAATCCGCCATATTCTTGATCCTGCCGGAGGAGGATGCGACCAAGAACTTCATGGCGGGCTTGATGATCCAAACGCTGGCGCGTGAGCTGTTCGCGGTGGCGGACGATGGCGGCGGGCGGCTTCCGAACCGCGTCATCCTGTTCTGCGATGAGCTGGGTACCATGCCTGCCTTTGACATCCTGCCGCTGTTCAGCGCAGGCCGTTCCCGCGGACTGACCATGGTACCCATCATACAGGCGCTGGCGCAGCTGGAGAAGAATTACGGCCACGAGGGCGCGGAGGTTCTTGTCGATAACTGCCAGGACACCATCTTCGGCGGCTTTGCGCCCAACAGCCAGACGGCGGAGCAACTGTCCAAATCTCTCGGCAGCCGCACGGTACTCAGCGGCTCCGTCAGCAAAGGAAAGAACGATCCCAGTCAAAGCCTACAAATGATGGAGCGCCCGCTGATGACGCCGGATGAGTTGAAATCCATTCCCAAGGGCAGCTTTGTGGTGATGAAAACCGGTACACATCCCATGCAGACAAAGCTGCGGCTGTTCCTCGATTGGGGTATTACCTTCGATGCGGTCTATGCCACACCGGAACACGCCGCCCGACCTGTGGCCTATGCCAGCCGCGCCGAGCTGCTGGACAGCATCGACCGTGCTTATCCCAAAACGCAGCCTGTCTTAGCTCCCGCTACCGGCAAGCATGAAATGCGCCGCCAGCGCAGCGGACAGACCTAAGAGGAGGGTACGCCATGAGCTACTTTGGAAGCATCTACGCCGACATGGAGCTGCCTCACCGGGCCAAGGCGTAAGACTTTGTGGGGAAGTGAACATGAACCGGCGGTCACCAGTTACTTTGATAGGAAAAACATCAAGTGATACCAGTTCTAACAGTTCCCCACCGGTGGAAGGTATCCTTATGTCCAATTCATCCGATTCACCGAGAGACTTGATTCGAGCATAATGGGGGTGCTTATTTTCGTGTGGTTCAACAACAAATGAAATGTCTGCCCCCGGTCTTTTGCAATGCGAAGTGCGGATGAATTTGCTTCTTCATCGCCACGGAGTGAGAACTGGAGGGACCATACATGATCGGCTCCAACACATCATTAAAAATACCATAAAACTCCATACCCTTGTGTTTAGCCTATTGTCGTAAACAGCTTTGCTGTGATTTTCCAGCCTTCATCCAAAAGAATCAACTGAAAACAATCCCAAAAGTTATAGCGGCCTGCATAATTTGTTTCCGTGATGGTCACAACAGCTGTTTTACCGCAGATTCGGACGGACTCGATCGCGGTTTCAAAGGGAATGTTTCGTTCCTCTGCGGAGGGATTTTGAGAGATACCCTCTATGTACTCCGAAATCGTAGTTGATAAAAATGCGCCCTCAACAAACCCGTTCATTACGGCGTCTTCCGTGAATGCCTGCTTGAGAAATTCTGCATTTCCGGTGAAATAACCATCGACATACAGCTGCACCGGTCTCAGTACTGCGCTTGTATCAAATTTTTCCATAAACCAGCCTCCAAATCAAAATATTAGGTTCAAATTCGAATAATTGCTGGGATACATTTTAGTTCTCCCTTTACCTGAAATTCTACGCTGTAAACCGGACTGGATGTCAAGTGTATTGCTCAACGGAACACATCACCAATTTACGCGCAAAAAAACGCACATATCGCAAAGGCTTCGCAAAAAACACGCAAAAAAATGCTCATACGCACAGGCGTTGACATAAACCGCACTTCATTGTTTATCGTGGAGAAATACAAATGGGCGTTGCGCCTGTTGTTGCAGACATTAAAAAGGGATTTCAGATAGAATGTGAGGTACCGATAAAACCGGCGATTGCCGCCGTTTGCATATTCCGTATGCCGGTGGAAGAATAAGAGGGGCGTACTCTATGGTGTGTTCCTCTTATAATCGCCAACCATCCGGCACAAATGCATCCTCTATCCACACGGGTTGCGGATAGCTTACACCGTGGCAGGCTACGCGGATACGACGGATGATCTGCGGATCTGCCGGCCCGCGCATAATATATCCCTTTACCGGCTGGTATTCCGTTGGGCACACAGGAACATTTCCCAACCGTATGACCTCCTCCATCCCGCTAATGATGCGTCCAAAAATCGGAAAATGACCTTGCCAACGGTCAATTCTTACCAAAGGAAGAAAAAACTCTCCGCCGGAAATATGCAGGTCATCATAGCCACCCATGCATAGTGCACCGAGTTCTATGGATTGGCTGCGGATCTTGGCGCTATTTGCAGCCTCATTCTCGATGCAATACTGACAATCTCTGCGCCCGAGTGCATTGAAGCTGACATCCACCACCATATTAGGCTCGACCCGTTGGATGGCATAGTCGTCGTACCAGCCATTATTTGCGATCCAAATAAAGCTGTTTACCGTATTGGGTGTATCCTCCGGAAAAAGCTCGGCCACAATAGCCGCTCCCCCCACCATTGTAATTTCCGCTGTTGGCAATCGGTTCATCCCATGTATCCTCCTACCGGGTTTCGTTATTGTGGTTTTGCATATGTTGAGTGTACAACATGAAGTCGGCTTCATGTCAAGACCTGTTTTGAAAAATGTAAGAGGGGCAGTCTTTACCTACAACTGCCCCTCTTACGATATTATGTAGTTTCGTCCTTGGTGGATGATAAGTATTTTTCCGCATACGCTGCAGCCAAGTTTTCAAAAGATAACTGTGATGTGTTTTTTAAAAAGTCGGGAGGTAAAATGCCCGGATAATCCACATCGTTGATAACGGATGTCCCGGCTTCCAAATATCGAACAAATAACCAGCGTAGGTAATTAACGATCTGCATTTGCCAAATCAGCAATTGCTGCTGCCGAAGAAGTTCATCGGAGTGAGCTGCCAGCCTTTGTAAAACAAAGGAAAAGAAGTTTGTATCGTTCGAGCCTTTGCCATCGAGTTGCTTTTGCCGCTCTGCTCCGATCATAATATCCGTAATCATTTTTACCGGGCACCCGGCATCACGGAGATAGCCCAGAAGCTGCAGGGAAGTCAGATCTGCTTCATCAGCAAGAAAATACCCGCTGGGACTGCGATGTAAAAAAGATAAGGCGCCTTCTTTTTCATAATAGCGCAAGGTAGACACCGGAATGTTGAATTTGCGCGACAAATCAGAAAGGGAATACTGCATATACTGTACCTCTTAGATAGCATGTCCTCGGCAGAGCTCAAAAGTACTGCCATTAATTTTACTGTAAAGAAATAAGCGTAAAGGGGAGTGTTCACTTTTCCGCGGGGCTATAGTTTTTTTATTTGTAAGGATAACAATTACCACGGCGTTCGTCAAGAATAACCTGCAAAATTCTCCGTGTTTTTGATTTTTTT
>ENA-OUQF01001189-OUQF01001189.1-human-gut-metagenome-genome-assembly--contig:-NODE-1189-length-16280-cov-5.354823_pt1 | contig 16280 bp, 9 predicted proteins | sample MGYA00237947_ERZ548826 | MGnify/ENA primary metagenome ERZ548826 (study PRJEB26490, sample SAMN05194701) | human gut metagenome | biome: terrestrial biome; feature: human-associated habitat; material... | reverse complement strand
CAATTTCTTCTTTTATCAAACTTCCTACACTTGAAAAGTGCGAACATAAAAACAGTTTCATCCATATCCTCCTTAATAAATTTCGATTTGTAGAATTGTTTCATTTTCATAAGTATAACATAAATCTTCCCCAAAATCAAGAAAGGACTGATAAAATGCAGCTTATCATAAGCGAAAAACCGTCCACAGCCAAAACAATAGCAGCAGTAGTGGGCGCAGCAGAAAAAGAATATGACGGAAAGGAGTTCTGCTACAAGGGTAATGGGTATTACGTTGTCAATGCCCGAGGACATTTGTACAGCCTTGGAATGCCTGAAGATTATGGATACAGCAAGGCATATAAACTTGACGAGCTGCCTATGTTCCCCACATTTGAGCTTTTCCCCGAATGCGACAGTACAAACGGACTACGCAGAATTATCGGAAAGCTCATAAATCTCCCCGAAGTGGAATCCATAATCTGTGCCACTGATGCAGGTCGTGAGGGTGAGCTTATCTTTCGTCACATTTATCACGCAAATAATTGTAACAAGCCAGTGTATCGGCTTTGGTGCAACTCAATGACCGATGAAGCGATAAGAAAGTGCCTTGAAAATCTTCCTCCCGACAGCGATTATGACGGTGAGTATGAGGCGGCACTTGCAAGAGAACAGTCGGACTGGCTTATCGGTATGAATTTTTCCCGCCTTTACGGAGTGCTGGACAAATATCCACACAGAGTGGGCAGGGTAAAAACTCCCGTCCTTTCCATAATTGCTGACAGGGATAAGGAAATAGCAAATTTCACAAAGTCGGTATCATATCGCCTTGAAATGGATAATGGAGCAGTATCGGACAATGTATTCGCCACAAGAGAAGAAGCCGAAGCTTTTCTTTCGGCAAGCAAGGGTACGGACGTAAATGTTCGTTCTGCGATCACGGAAAACAAGAGTAAAAACAGACCGCTGTTACATTCGCTGACAACCTTGCAGCAGGAAGCAAACAGGTTGTACGGATATACCGCAAAGGAAGTCCTTGAAGCTGCACAGAGCCTTTACGAAAAGAAGTTTACCACATATCCCCGAACCGACTGCAACTACATTTCCGAGGACATGAAAAGCAGGATCATCAAGACCGTAAGCAATATGGTGACAAAAGAAAAGTATTCGGAACGCTGTCGAAAGCTGCTTGGACAGGGACTGAACTTAGACAGCCGTGTTGTAAATGACAAGGCTATGGAAGGACATGATCACCATGCAATAATCCCCGAAGATACTCCCGAAAATCCCGACCGCCTTACAGAGCGTGAAAGGAATGTGTATAACCTCATGGTTGATCGTCTGCTTTGCGTGTTGGACAAGCCGTACACATACGAAGAAACAAACTATGAATTTTGGTGTAATGATGTTACATACAAGCTGAAAACGGTAAAGTCTTTGGAGCTTGGCTGGAAAGCTTATGATGCCGACAATGATGTTTTTTCATCGGCGGAATATTCACAGGACAGCACATTCATTGCAAAAGATATTCATATCAAGGAATGCGAAACACAGCCACCAAAACATTACACAGATGCAAGCCTGTTGTCGGTTATGAACAACATCGACAATCGCATTGATGATGAGGGACTGAAAGCGGCGGTCAAAGGCAAAGGTATCGGAACGGAAGCCACAAGAGCAGACGTTATCGAGCAGCTCATTGAAGTCGGATATGTCGAAAGAAACGGTAAAAATATCGTATCAACACAGCTTGGCAGAGATTTTATTGATTCTCTCCCCGAAAGCCTTAAATCCCTTGAAAGAACGGCAAAGTGGGAGCAGACTTTCAACAACATCAAGGAAAAAGGCTTTGACCGTGAAAAGTTTCTTGATGAAATAAAGGCGTTTGTAACATCGGTTGTGAATTATGAGAAAAGTCCGTCACGTCACAGAGAGCCGCTTAATTATCGCAATCCCAATCAGCGTGAGCCTGTGGGAGCTTGTCCCCGATGCGGCAAAAATATCATTGAGGGTGAAAAGAAATTCTTCTGCGAATCTGGCAAGGACGGCTGCGGTTTTGCTGTATGGAAAAAGGACAAGTTTATTGAAGATACCATAACGGCAGACCATTTGAAAAATCTGCTTTCGGGAAAGCCTGTAAAGCTCAGAGCAAAGTCAAAGGACGGAAAGATATATTCTTCCGAATACGCCATTGAGGACACAGGAAAATACGTCAATCTGAAAAGAGTTCAGACAGAAAAAATCTCTCTCGGAAAATGTCCGAAGTGCGGCGGTGATGTTTATGAGAGTGATAAGAATTTCTATTGCTCCAATAAATGCGGCTTTGCAATATGGAAGGAAGATAAGTTCAACAAAATATCCATTACCGCTGCTAATGTCAAGGACGTGCTTGAAGGCAAGCCGTTTTACAAGATAAAGAAACAGGTTGGAGGTAATCCACTGAAAGTAAAGTACGTTATGAGCATGAACGGTAAATACGTCAATTTCAGGGAGGGAAAGAACGATGGCTAAAGAAGTCAATCTATATAAATTCTGCGGCTCTCCGCAGATGAAAGAAAAGCTTTGGCGGGATATGTTCATTTCATATATTTTCGGAGTGGATATGCCTGAAAATATTTCTGTGTGCAGGCTGCCCGATGATATACGGGATATACTTTCGGCAAAGGATTTTTCTCCTGCTATGGCATCGCTTCTCATTCTTTACGGCGGCGGTTATCTTGACAACGATACCTTTGCATACATGGCAGGCGATTGTGATAATTATGCCGATGAAATTGCAGAGATTGAAAGAATACTTATCGAGCAGGCTTCCGAAAACGCAGAGGACAAATATGACGGGAACGTTATCCGCAATGTTCTGTTGTGTGCAATGTACTCAAAAAAATTTGATGATATGCAGCAGATAGATATACAGTCGGCGTTTGCTCTTTTTGACAGCAGATACACTTTCATCGTTGACGGATTTGTGCATCTGAAAGATAAGGAATATCTGGAGATGCTTTTTGAAAATGATGTGGAATTTGCCATAGCCAAATGTGAGGATAAGCAATACACTCTTGAAAAGTTGGAAAAGAAAGACCTTATGAGCGGACTTGAAAACGGTGACTTCAACGATCTGAAAGAGTATGTGGAAATGCTGCTCAGAGGGGAGAAGCCGCAGAGGGTCAGCCTTAAAGATTGTGTATTGCTGGATATTAAGGACGTTGCATATCTGACGGCAGTGTATAAAAAAACGTATTACAAAGAATTTTTGCAGTATGTGAAGTCTGAAAATATTCCTTTTGACGATAAGTTCCTTGATGCCTATGAGGAATATGTACATAAATGCAAGATGAAATTCACGATCAGAGTATATCCCCGCAGGCGGAAGATATGCACGAAATTTCCCTGCTGGTTCGACTATAACGTTCCCGAAAACACGGCTCTTGAAGTACTTGAAGATGATCTCACAGAGGTTGTCGGAAAAGAAACGGAATATGATGAAGCCAAGCTTACGAATATTGCATTGGACAGATATTTGCGCAGACGTGCAATGCTCCCCGAAACCGTTCTGGAAGTTACCCACGGTGACAAAATATATTTTTTCATTATGAAAACGGACAAGGAATATGACCGTTTGGATAATGAAACATTCCGTAAGATACCTTTTGATTTTGACGATATCTGGACAACCATATCGGAGTGGTCGAGGGATAAAAAGATCAGAAAAGAGCTTATCGGAGGAAAGTCGGAAATTGCAGTATCTCCCGAATCCGAGTGGGAAAAGATAAAGCCCCGGGACAGGGAATATGCCAAGCGGCTGATTGAAGAACAGGTACAGCTCCGGGAAGAACAGCTCAGCAAAAACAAGTTTATGCAGAAGCTTTGTGAGCTTAAAAGCAATGCCAGTTCCGAGGTAAAGGCAAAAGCGGAAATAAAACAGAAAAAAGCCGATTTAAAGGCAAACAGAAAGGGAAGTGTATCATCATGAAAATTTTCATTCTTGAAGAACAGCGGGAGGTACATATTCGTATTTACGGCATTGACGGGGAACAGCATACAAAGGAGTTCTTCGATGCGGTTTTTGTCGGTATGTCATGCGTTTATCCCACGACCAATGAGGAAAAGTCGGAATACGGCACAGATGCTATATACACCTTTGAAAGCAAAGCCGCTTTCAATAAATTCTGCGTTTATCTTGAAAAGCTTCAGGACACCATTGATAAAATTGCAGAAGCCATTATAGAGGGTGATGATGAAAAAGAATACGGCTTTGAATACGCAAATTACATTGTCTGAACGGAGGTACATAAATGAGCGAACAGGAATTACAGGCACTGCTTGCGAGAGTGGCTGCCCTTGAAGCGAAAAATGCCGAGCTTGAAAGCAAATTCGGTGAGCTTGAAAATCAGGTGGATACCATAAACAAGTTTGTATCCGCTATCACAGAAAGTCAGTCCCTTGAAAATACCATGAACGAGATAGAATCGGTCACAAAGCAGCTCACAAACTGCGACAAGGCTACTTTCTACTGCTATGATAATACAAACGACAAGTTTTTTTCGCATGGAGATTACCGCAACTGGCAGTCGGAACAGAATGCGGAAGAACTGAAAAATGCTTTTGAAAACAAGGATACTTTGAGCGACGGAAAAGAAGCTGTTATTCCTCTGGTATCGTCGGGTGGAAAATCCGTTGGCGTTATTGTAGCGGAAAAGTCTGAAGGCTTTACCCCTGCCGACTATAACAATTTCCGTCAGGGTTGTCAGATAGTGAATACCGTTGAGCTTGCACTGAAAAAGGAATTTGAGCATCAGGGCAGGATCACCGATGAGCTTACACATCTGAAAAACAGGCAGGGACTTAACGAGTATCTTTCCAATACCATGTGCGGAAATCTTAATGACGGAAAGACGGTCAATATTGTTATGTGCGATATTGACCATTTCAAGCAGGTCAACGATACATACGGTCACGATGCGGGAGATATTATCCTCAAAGGTGTTGCAGATGTACTGCAGGAAGGTACAAGGGCAGGTGCTGACTGCGCTTTCCGTATGGGCGGCGAAGAAATGGTATGTATCATCAATTCCGATCCCGAAGTTGCTATGGATATAGCCGAAAGATTGCGTTCCACTATCGAAAATACTGTCCATAATATTCAGCATGAGGGCAAGCCTCTTGATGTAAAGGTTACGGTTTCTATGGGTGTTCACACTATGGATCCAAAGGGTGCGGTTACACCCGAAAATGCAAGAAAGGTTTTTGATAAGGAGTTCAAGCACGCTGACAAGGCTGTTTATGATGCAAAGGAAAGCGGAAGAAACAGGGTTGTCAACAACAATGAGCTTACAAATCTGAAATATCTTGCGCTTAAAGCGGCAGAGATCATGTGCGGAGATAACAAGGATCAGAATATGATCGATGAGATGAAGATGTTTGCTATTACCTGTCTTATCAATGAGGATAAGGAGCAGAATCATAATACTGTTATCGAAGCATTGAAAGGTGTGGCAGAGCAGAATCCAGCCATTGCCGATGCCGCAAACAAGCTGGCAGACAAGATCTCCGAAAAGTTCCCAGATGCCGAAAAAGCTCCCGAAAAGACTGTGAAGTTCTTTAATAAGAACGAGTACAAAAACATTCAGAACAAGGCATACATAAACACCGATTCCAAGACTGGCTTTAACATCACTCAGAAAGCGCAGAAAGATGGTGTGACCGTTTCGGCGAAATTCTCAGAGGGCAAGGCAACGATCACCCTTGATGCTGTAAAGGATAAGGCATTTATTGATGCCGTTGAGGGTATCGGAAAGTGGGCTGAAAAGGTTCAGGTCAAATATGCCGAGAAGCATTCCGAAAAAACTCAGGAAAATGATAAAAACAAAGATAACAATGCGAGATAACGCAGGAGGTACGAATATGAATAACGTAAATATCATGGGCAGAATTGCAACCGACCTTACACTCAGATCTGTCAGAAGTGTTGCGGGTGTGGTTACAAATTTCAAGGTGGCTATTGACAGATATGCGGGCGGCAAGAAGTTCACGGACTTTATCCGCTGCACAGCATGGGGAAAGACAGCAGAGAGAATATGCAACTATCTTTCCAAGGGCAATATGATCGCTATCAGCGGCAGTCTTACCACGGGTGATTATGTTGACAGAAAGGGTATCAGGAGAAACACTACCGATGTTCTTGTCAGGGAGTTCTATTTCACGGGTGACAAGTACCGCAGAAATGATGCTCTTGACGGGTTTGAAGAAATATGAGAGGTAATGCAGTATGAATGAATTTATGAGAGAAAACGAGGTGATCGGCGAGGTCCGTGCTTCACTGGAGCACGTTACTCCCGATATCGAATCTAAGAAAGAAATCACTCCTATCAATCGTATGGAAAAGCTTTTTGAAAAGCGAGAGCTTCTTAAAGAAAAGTATGCAAAATCCATAGAAAACGAGAAGTCCGCTGCCAAATCGTACCAAGGTAATTGAAGCACAGATGGCAAAGGTAAACAAGGAAATTCACGCAGACGAGGTCAGCCGTATGGACAGATTCTGTGCGGAAAGAAATCTTACCTATGACGATATCATGGATATCTTAGGGGAATTTCCAAAGGAAGCGACCGCTGCCGACATAAAAGCAATGTACAAATAACGGAAAGGAATGAGCATATATGCCAGAATACATCAATAAGGATTATTACAAAAATCTAGCCCCTAATGAGCGTTCTTTCATAAATCTCACTGCGCAGAACATTAAGACGGTAATGGACAGACTGGAAGCGGAGCATATTATGTTCTCCGCAACTGTCGGTTACAAAAACACAATTACCGTAAGCAATGCCGACAGGGAAAAGGTACTTAATATTATGAAGTCGCTCCCGCAGCAGAATGATAATATGCGAATTATCGGAAACACAGCATACAAGGATCTCCCTCCCGCTGACAGAAGATACATAAACACCGATGCGGAAACAGCATTACAGGTTGCAAACATTCTTTCGGGTGACGGAAAGATGAAATTCAGCGGCAGGCTCAATGGCAGTAATGCAACTCTGACCGTTGTCGGAGATACCAACGCTGCCTTCGTCCGCAGAATAATTGATAACATTCAGAATATGGATCTTGTGAATGAGCTGCGTGAAAAAGGTTATGAACGTACTGCCGATACAAACGGGTTTGTGAATATCCGCAATATGCAGACAGGGGAAACAGCTGGATTTGAAAGTCTCCGTGAAGCTCGGAATATGTTCCTTGATCCCGACAATGAGTTTTTCCACCCTACGGCAATGCGCATCGAGGAAAATACATTTTTTCGCATTGTTTCCGATGAGGATAATATGGACTATTACATTTCCGAATATGATCCCGAAACGGGAGATGAAGTAGCCGTATATCTTGATGATGAGGGCAAGTGTCCCACATTCGGAAACGTTAATGATGCGATTGCTTATGCGGACGGACATGATATAGGCTACACCAACACCACGGGACAGCTTATGGAGTGGGAAAACAACGATGAAGAGCGTGCAGCCGACAGGGAGATGCACGAAAGAAATATCATTATTCAGACAAGATTTCCTCATGTGGACAATCTTTATCCCAATGATATTCTATATAACCCTGACAGCAAAGCATTTTCGTGGGTATATTTCAATGAAGAGGGTGACGGCGGCGATGGTGAATTTATAGACATCACCGTTACCGAGGATGATGTTCTCGCTGCATATAACTCGGAAAACTTCCTTGAATATATCTATCATAACTGCAAGCAGAATGTCATAGATACACATTCGGGATATTTTGATGATTATGCAAATGCCTACATAAATCCCAATAATGATGTTGTCAGAAGATATCAGGAACTGACTATTCAGGCATATCTGGAGGAACACACTCCCGCCGTGCAGAAAGCAAAGAAAGACCTTAAAGGTGAAATTACCGCAGACAGTGATGAGCTTGTTATCGACGGCTATGAGGGAACGTGGTATGTTGTTGATACGGAAACCGTTGACGGTAAGGAACTTTTTCTGCTTGAAAATGAGGAGTACGGCGATGAAACATTTGGCATCATAATCGACAAGGACAGAAACGTACTTGTGGACGAAGCGTGGAATGGATTTGCCGATTATCATCAAAAATATGATAACATCACTCCCGAAGAAAAGCTTGCAAACAAGGTGGGTGATGAATGGGAGGCATTCCTTGATAATATGAAAAAGGAAACTCCTGCTGTGCTTATTGAATTGGCGTATGAGATAAGCACAAAGGACAACATTCAGACATACATAACCGAAGAAAATCTTGACCTTTCCGAAAAGCAGATAAATGCCTTGCTTTCATCACCCAATACCCTTAATGATCTGTATGATGACTGGTCAAGTGATGAATATCTGAACAGCTATTCCGATGTTGCGGAGCTTCTGAAAATTACTGCGGATAAGCTCAGTGAAGCTATTGATAGGGAAAATCTCATGATTTTCAGAAAAGAAAACCGTGAGTGTGCAAATATGATAGATGCACTGGCGGCAAAGCATTATGAAAACAACTCCTTCAATACAGAAGCGGCACTTGATGAACTTCTTGAAAAATATTCATTTGAGCGTATTCAGACGATAGCTGCTGCAAATGTTGTGGAGCTTTACGGCAGACTTCAGGACCGCAGAATTTCGGAGAAAAATTACAACTGGGGCAAGTCTGTTCTTAATGCACTTCCCGATAATTACAGAGCGGAAATGCAGCCTGTGGGTTCAAATCGTCTTACCATGCACACGGGGCTTATTGATCTGTTGGCAAAAAGTGTTCGTGAATATGAAGCACGAAGCATAGAAAAGGAGCAGCCTGCATCCGAAAGAACTGCCGAGAATATTACAGTCGGTGATAGATACAGATACAAGGGCGCAGATGTTGAAGTTGTTTCCATGAAAGGCATTTATCCCAATGACGTTGGTATTTCCAAAACCGAGCGTATGGGCAACAGGGAATATTCCGTTACATCAAATGTTGATAAATATGAGCTGCATAGGAACGGACAGTATCTTGGCAATGGTGAAAAAACTGTTGTATCCGAGCTTGATATTGCGAAGAAGTATATCGAGGATTATCTTGACTCCGAATTTTCAAGCGAAGCGGATTTTTCGGATATGAAACATATTTCTATCGGATATACCGAGATAGGATCGGAAGAGCAGGGCAATCACAGCCTGCAGATGGAAGCAGACCTTGAAAATTATTCCGTATCATACTTTATTGATGATGAACTTGCAAAAACAGAGCATTATGATTCTCTTGAGCAGATGAACCGTGAACATTTATCCGTGCTGAATTTTGAGGATATGCTTCATGTCGGCACTACCGAGCTTGACCGTATTCTTGAAGAGAAATCACCTGTCAAAGCTGTCCTTGCGGTATCACAGTATGATACGGATAGATATTTCATTGCAAACGATATTACCGAAGAAGCAGTCAGAAATGCTATTGCAAATTCGGACAAGCTTTTTATGGAATTATGTGCGCTTGGCGGAACTCAGATAACCGAAGTTGAGTTTGCACAGTATTCGCAGACCGAAGGCATTGCTGCTATTGATGTAAATATCGACGAGCAGACTATGCACATTTACGGTGCGGAAAATCCTATCGTTTCTTTTAAGGATATAAAGGGTATTGATGATATTGCAGAAACACTTGACCTTGAAAACAATACGCTGACATTTTCCGTTGTCACTATTGATGATGAAGAAACTTTTGTAACCGGAAACTATGTTGGCAGGTACGATATTACCGCTCTTGACGAGTATCAGGAATACATTGAGCGCACGGGCAAGCAGTTTGCTGATGTAAATGTCGAATTTTATCAGATAGGCGGGGACAGTGAATCCGTAAGTGCAGATGATAAGGAATGTGCATATATTTCCGAGCATCTTCAGGAAGTCATGGAACACAGCGAGACACTCTATATTGAATCGGAAAGCTATTCGGTTGAAACTCCACAGGAGCTTCTTGATGAGGAAGAACCCGAACAGGAAGAAGTGGTCGAGCACGAATCCGAAATAGAGTGGGCACCCATTCCCGAAACTGCCGATGATAACGGCATACCCACAAGCTATGCCACAAAATACAACGATGAAATGTTTTGGATATCCCAGAATTCCGACGGCAAATTCGACATTGAGGAAGAGGATACACAGGGCAATTTTTCTCCCATAAATGACGATTTCAGCGGTTTTATAAGCAGAGGTGAAGCGGAGCAGTATTTTGAGGAAAATATCGGCGAGTATATTGCCGAGCGTGATGAAAAGATACTTGATTCTATTGTCGGAAGCATTTCCGTGCCTACTCCCGAACAGCGTGAAGAAATTACACGAAAAAACAATACGCTGAACAGCTTTTTCAATAACAATCCTTTGGCTGTTTTCCGTGAGATAATCAAGTCAGCGGGACTGAAACCCACAGAGGATATTTCTATCGGAGATACAAAGGAGATATTCAATTTCCTGAAAAATACGGATATTTCCCTTATGGGCTATACTTATGCTCTTGAATTTGAGCCGCACGATGACAGACTTTCCGTTTTGGACACAGCATCGGGCAGAACATCGGAATTTCTCTGGGGACACGCAAAGGAGCTTATGTATCTCATTGCAAACGAGAACAATGTTTCCCGTGAAAACCTTATACATAACGAGGTCATGCGTGGTACAGGTTTTGTGGACGGAAAGTTCAGAGTAGCCGACTTCTATCAGGCAAACCCATCAAAGAAAGATTTTGTCGATTTCCTTAAAAAAGAATATGGCATAGGCGGTCACAGCGGCGACGGTCCTGTAAAATTTGCAGACCATGATTCCAAGGGTATTGAGATAACTCTCACCACTGGCAAGGAAAATTTCACATGGAATGAGGTTGCAAAGGTTATATCTGAACTCATCGAAAAGGGAGAATATATCACTCAAAAGGATATTGACCACCGTATTCGCAGGGCAAAGCTGACTATTGACAATGCAAATGAACATACAGATTTCACAGACCTTATCCGTGCACATGAGATCCTGCAGAAATACGGCATTGAAAATCCTCCGCAGGATAATGAGTACAAAATATATCAGCTGAAAAACAGTCCCGAAAATCACGCTATACGTTTTGAGGGATATTCACTTGCGGAAAAGTACGGTGAGCCTGCAAATCCGGAAAATTATGACCTTGTGTATTCGGGCAGCCTTGATGAATTTGAGGACGAAAACAAGCTTGAAGCTATCTATACAAAATTCAATCTTGACCGTCCCGAAGATTTCAAGGGACATGCGCTTTCTGTAAGTGACATTATCGTTATGAACAATGAAGCGAATTATGTTGATTCATACGGCTTTGTTGATGTTTCAGATAAATTTCTGGGTAAGGAAAAAGAACAGATAAATCTTAATGATTATGAAAAGATAAGCCTTATCCGCAAGACGGAATGGAATGACAAAGATCTCAGTGATGCGGAAAATCCTGCATTTGAGGAGATAACCGCAAGCTATTCTCACGATGAGGACGGTTCCTTTACAAAGTATGAAACCAACAAAACCAACAGCATCAATGTTGATGTGTGGGAGAATGAAAACGGCGTTTCGGCAGATGATATACTTGCGGAAATCGAAGCTCATCTGAAAAATATGCGCAGCGGTGTTTCAAGTGCTGAATATCATATTGAACTTACCGACCATGACGGAAATATTCGTAAGCTTGACAATAACTATTTTGATTTTATCATGAAGGATTCTCTGTTTATCGAGGAAACAATAGACTTCCCCGAAATTCCTATCAATGAACTTGATAGAACAGGTTACAGCTATGACCCTGCTATCGGAGATATTCTTGAAAAGGACGATGGGCTTTATCGTATTGCGGATATTTCCGATAATATGATAATTCTTGAAGAAACATCAAGCCTATTCCACAGTATGGAAAGTATTACGCTTGCTGAATTTACGGAACGTGGATATTCCCTTGTAGAAGCAGCGGAACGTTCTGAAAAAGTTAAGTCTCCACTGGATACACGGAATAATTCTCATGCTGATGATTTTAAGTCTCCGGTGGATACTCGCAACAATAATTTTGTAATTACAGATGAAAATCTGGGCGTAAACGGACCAAAGGCAAGATTCAATGCCAATGTTGCTGCCGTTGAAACCCTTAAAAAGATAGAATCTGAGGGCAGAACGGCCACTCCCGAAGAACAGAAGATACTTTCCGGTTACACAGGCTGGGGAGCTATTCCGCAGGCATTTGACCCGAATAATGCTGACTGGAAGAACGAGTATGAAAAACTGAAAAATGTGCTTGACGATGCGGAATATTCCGATGCAAGGAGGTCGACGCTGAATGCGCATTATACTTCTCCCATTGTAATAAATGCAATATATAAGGGGCTTGCAAACCTCGGCTTTGAAAAAGGCAAGATATTGGAGCCTGCCATGGGTATAGGCAATTTCTTTGGTGTAATGCCCGAGAATATGCGTGGCAGCGAGCTTCACGGTGTTGAGCTTGATGACCTTACGGGCAGAATTGCAAAGCAGTTATATCCCAATGCGGATATTCAGATAAAAGGGTTCGAGAAAACAGCTTTTGCAAACAACAGCTTTGATGTTGTTATCGGAAACGTTCCATTCGGAAATTACAAGGTAAATGACAAGGATTATAACAAAAATAATTTCCTTATCCATGACTATTTTATAGCCAAATCCCTCGACAAGGTTCACCCCGGCGGAGTGGTTGCAGTTATCACTTCAAAGGGAACAATGGACAAGGAAAATGACGGTATCCGCAAGTACATTGCACAGAGAGCGGAGCTTTTAGGTGCGATAAGACTTCCGGATACCGCTTTCAAGGCAAATGCGGGTACAGAAGTGGTATCGGATATACTGTTCCTGCAGAAGCGTGAAAGACCTATCGAAATTGACCCCGACAAGGAAGGCTGGGTAAAGCTTGGTGTATCTGCTGACGGATTTGATGTGAATAATTATTTTGCCGAGCACCCCGAAATGGTAATAGGTGATTTCAAGGAAGTATCGGGAAGATTCGGCAATGAGGTCACAGTAAAGCTTGATGATCCGTCTATGCTGAAAAGTCTGCTGTCCAAAGCGGTTCAGAATATTAAGGGTGAATACAAGGCAGCAGAAGTTCAGAGAACCTCCGATATCAATGCCGATGTTATCCCTGCACCTGCAGAATCCCGCAAGTTCGGCTTTCAGGCTGTAAACGGCGAACTCTATTACAGAGAAGCGGGGGACACTATGGAGAAAGTCCCTGTCAAGGGTAAGGACAAGGATAAAATTGCCCGTGCCGTTGCTATGGTGGAGCTGCGTGATACAGTTCGTGAATTGCTTGATTTGCAGATGAATAATGCTGACAGTTCACTTGACGAGGCTATATCCGAGAGCAGAGCCAAGCTTAATAAGGTATATGATGTCTTTGTAGCAAAATACGGCTTTGTTTCAGATAAGAAGAACAAGGACGCTTTCAAGGGTGATGATGATTATCAGCTGCTTTCCGCACTTGAAAATGAGGATAAGGAGCATAACACCTATACCAAGGCTGATATTTTTGAGCATAACACAGTCAAGCCGAAAACTATTGCCGAACACGTTGAAACGGCGCAGGAAGCGCTTATAATATCCGTTGCCGAAAAAGCGAAGGTTGATTTTGATTTTATGTCCGAGCTTTGCGGTATGGACAAGGACAGCATGATTTCCGACCTTCAGGGACAGATATTCAGGCTTCCGCAGGAGGAAGAAAAGTATGTTACCGCAGACGAATATCTGACCGGAAATATACGCAAGAAAATTGCCGAGCTTGAAAACGCTCCGGAAGATATGGACGTTTCCGAAAACAGAGCTGCACTTGAAAAGGCTATCCCGACAAGAGTTGAAGCAAAGGATATTTCCGTAAAGCTGGGTTCTCACTGGATAGACTCCGAATATATCCGTCAGTTTATTTGTGAGAAATTCAATCCCGACTGGAATGCCAAGCGTTCAATGACGGTTCAGTACAGCAAGGCAGCAGGCGAGTGGAAGATTGAAGATGTCAATGCGGCTTCAAAGAAAAATTACACGGCAACCAATGTTTTCGGCACATACCGTATGCACGCATACAAGATACTTGAGGGCATTCTGAATAACAGTGATCTTCAGGTCAAGGACCGCAAGAAAGATGAAAACGGTTATGAAATGCGTGATGATAAGGGCAACTATATTCTTGTTGTCAATCAGGAAGAGACTAAGGCAGTACGTCAGGTCGCAAATCTTATAAAGTCCGAATTTCAGGACTGGATATTCAAGGAACCCGACAGGCGTGAAAGGCTTGTGCAGACATACAATGAGATGTATAATTCCATTCGTCCCAGAGAATATGACGGTTCACACCTTAATTTCGTGGGAATGAATATAGATATTACACTCAAAGAGCATCAGAAAAATGCTGTCGCAAGAGCGTTATACGGCGGTAATACGCTGCTTGCTCATGCCGTTGGAGCGGGGAAAAGCTATGAGATGATCGCAATAGCTATGGAAGGTAAGCGGTTGGGACTGCACACAAAATCTCTGTTTGCCGTACCAAACAGCCTTACGGAGCAGATGGGCAATGATTTCCGAAAGCTGTATCCCAATGCGAATGTTCTTGTGGCTACGAAGAAGGATTTTGAGAAAGCAAACCGTCTGAAACTGTTTGCAAAAATCGCAGCCAATGACTGGGACGCTGTAATTGTCGGTCATACGCAGTTTGACCGTATGGGATTATCTCCCAAACGTGAAAAGATGTATCTTGAAGCGGAGCTTGCAAAGCTTCGTGAAGAAATGGAGAGTGCAGCTGCGTATGGTGAAAAGAGTTTTTCCGTCAAGAAAATCGAAAATGCCATTGCGAACTATCAGGACAAGCTCAACAAGCTGAATGATGCGCAGGTCAAGGACGATTTTATTGATTTTGAGAAGCTTGGTTTTGACAAGCTTTTCATTGACGAGTGCCATATGTACAAGAATCTCGCAACTCCGACAAAGATGCACAATGTTTCGGGACTTGGCAGCGGCGGTTCCGCTCGTTCCTTCAATCTGCTTATGAAGTCAAAATATATGGACGAGCTTACAAGCGGCAAGGGTATGACTTTTGCCAGCGGCACGCCTGTTGAAACAGGCTATCTACGGTCAAAAATGCCGATTTTACGTTGTTGTATAGCAAAAAACGATTATCACATTTTAGCTGTGTGATAATCGTTTTTTTGTCATAGTATATATTATTGCAGAAAAATTTGACATTTCAATAATGCTGAGATATAATGTTATTAAATAATGTTCAATTTGCGATTTGTTTACTTTACTATAAAAAGGGGGATATATATGAAAATTGCAGTGTGTGATGATGAACAGATTTACTTGAATAAAATACATAAAGAATTACTGGAGCTTGAAGGATATGCAGGTGAGTTTAAAATAACTGAATACCTCTCTGGTGAAGAATTGATTGCTGATTTTTCTGCAAATGTATATGATATAATTGTACTGGATATTGAAATGAAGCAGATGAGCGGAATGGAGACTGCGGAGTATATTCGGAAGCTGGACACCAAAACAACAATTATATTCCTTACAAATTATGACAGCTTTGCTCCAAAAGGATATCTTGTCGGAGCATTCAGATACGTATTGAAAGATCAGCCGTATGAATTATATATTCAACAATTAAAAGATACCATACAGTCTGCATATAATAAACGGCAGTATATGCTTGTAAATATAAATGGTGAAATACGAAAAATACCGATAGATGAAATAATATATGTTGAGGTATTTGGACATAATTTGCAGTTATATATGACCGATACGAATAATATTTCATATAAAGGAAAATTAAAAGATGCAGAAGAATATCTTACAGGTTTTGATTTCGTCAGAACCGATAAAAGTCATTTGGTCAATGCGGACAAAATCAAATCAAAGACCGGCGATGTTTTGCTTATGGAAAATGACATAAGAATTTATGTCAGCAGAAAATACGACAAATCAGTTTCAAATGCATTTATGCTGTGTGTCAGAAGAAGGTGCGGCTGATGTATGACATAATAGAAATCATCAATTCCTGCTTTGAGGCTTGTATTATTATGTTTTATCTGGACAGAAGTTTAGGTGGAAAACGCAGATACGGAAAAATATCAATAGTAATTGCGTCAATATTTATAGCTGTTCTTTTGTCATTGGCTGCACTGACAGGCGGAAATCCGACCATTCAAATTATAACAACTTTTTTTCTGATGCTGGGAGCAAGTTCTGCAATTTATGATGAAAGATGGATAAAAA
>ENA-OUQF01001188-OUQF01001188.1-human-gut-metagenome-genome-assembly--contig:-NODE-1188-length-16297-cov-6.031523_pt1 | contig 16297 bp, 17 predicted proteins | sample MGYA00237947_ERZ548826 | MGnify/ENA primary metagenome ERZ548826 (study PRJEB26490, sample SAMN05194701) | human gut metagenome | biome: terrestrial biome; feature: human-associated habitat; material... | reverse complement strand
GAATACAGTAATACCTATGTAAAATCAAAACTGGATGATGTTATAAAAGAACTGGAGATGATAAAAAATGACATTTAATAATCTAAATGATCTGTTTAAAAAGATTGAAAATGACATTCAAGACACCATGAGAAATGAAGTAGCTGACACTGTAAAGGCTAACATGGCTGAAGCTATACAAACAAGTGTTTATAGTGTTTACAGTCCCGAATACTACAATAGGCGTATGAATAATGGTGGCTTGTCTGATACGCACAATATGAAAGTTACAGAAATTCAAAATGGTGTATCTGTTCACAATGCTGCACCGTTGGACAATGGACGTAATGACTATGACCTTGATGATATCATTGTTAATCGTGGTGTGCTGGGATATCCACATGGAAGAGATTTTTATTCTGAAACAGTCGAAGAATTAAGTGATAATAAAGAACATATGCAAGCGCTAAAGGATGGACTACAAAATGTGATTATATATTAAAGAATCGTAGCATAGAAATATTACGGGGTGAATGTATGAACGATACAGAGAATAATAATGAGATTAGTGTAAGTGAAACAATATCTGACATTCCAAACAACAAAGAAAGTACGGAAGATAAGCTATATAAGATATTTGCAAAATACATAGACAAATAATTGACACAAAAAGGTTAATGGTGATATAATGATATTGCCATTAACCTTTTGTTTTACATGAAAGGTTTGATAAATATGACTGCAATATATGCAAGAAGAAGCGTTTATAACGCTGACAGTATTTCTATTGAAACTCAGATAGAAGCTTGTAAAAATATAGTTAAGGGGGAAGCAATACAGATATATAAAGATAATGGCTTTAGTGGAAAAGATACAGAACGCCCAGATTTTAAAAGACTTATGACTGATATCAAGGCAGGTGTAATCAATAAGGTTGTTGTGTATAAGCTTGATAGAATAAGCAGAAGTGTTCTTGATGTTGCAGAACTTATACAAGAGCTTGAAAAGCTTCATGTTGATTTTGTCAGTGCTACTGAAAATTATGAGACTACTACACCTATTGGAAAAGCAATGCTGAATATGTCTGCTACATTTGCACAGCTTGAGCGTGAAAATATTGCTGCAAGAGTTAAAGGCGCATACATAAGCAGAAGTCATAAAGGCTTTTATATGGGGGGGCGAGTGCCTTATGGTTTTGAACTGACCCCAACAGTTATATGCGGTGTAAATACCAAAAAATATATCATAGAACCAATAAAGGCACACACGATTCAAAGAATGTATGAGATATACGGTCAGCCCAATACATCACTTGGAGATGTTCGCCGTCAGCTTATTTCTGAGGGGATTATTCGAGACGATGGAAGCAACTGGACAACTGCAAAGCTAAGTGATCTTATGCGAAATCCCGTTTATGTCAAAGCAGATAGCAAGGTATATGAGTTTTTTCAAAATGAAAGAGCTAATATTGTAAGTCCTCTTGATGAATTTAATGGCATTAACGGCTGTTATCTTTACACAGGAGAGAATACAAACAGAAAAACGTGGGATTTAACAAATCAAACGCTTGTAGTTGCTCCACATGAGGGCTTTATCAGTAGTGACCTTTGGCTTTATTGTCGTAAAAAGTTACTTGGAAATCATCAAATAAAGTGGACTAAGGCAAAAAACAGTTGGCTGTCAGGCAAAGTTAAATGTGGTCACTGTGGTCATGCTATGGTGATAAGAAAGGCAAATCAAAAAAGAACACGTTACTTTGTGTGTTCAGGAAGATCAGATTATAATTGTAAAAAGCCTATGCCTACAATATATGCAGATGAGTTTGAAAATCTGATAAAAATGTATATTTCCAGAAAGCTTGATGATTTGACTTTAAAACCAAATGCTAAAAAAAGTGAATGTGATTTGCAGATACATAAGCTTGAAGCGGAAATTGCGGGTATTGACGCAGATATTAGAAAGCTTGTTGATATGCTTATGCAGGTAGATGAAGCCAGTATGAAGTACATACAGGAAAAAATTAAGGATCTCGATAGAGATAAGCAAAACAAGCTTGATGAAATCCAAAAGTCAAAAAGCAACAGTGCCAATAATCTTAATTTAGGTGAGTTACACAATGTTATGACTTTGTGGGATAAACTTAGTTTTGATGATAAAAGGGGAGTTGCTGAACTGCTTATTGAGAAAATAACGGTTTATCCGCAAAGCGTTGAAATCATTTGGAAGGTATAATTGTTATATTTTGTTTGTTTTGGTGAAGCTCTTCGCATAAGTCAGGATAACCTCAACTCCAGAAACTTCTACGCATTCAACCCTGAATTTGATGTCCGCTGAGAAGCGGACGAAAAAACGTCGGATACACATTTGTGTGTCCGACGTTTTGCATTATCAAACTATAAGCAGTATCGCAGCCATTACAGCATATGTGGAAAGAAAGTACAGAACGATAAATGTAACCAGCAGCGCCGCTGAGGTTCCGCCTGCGTTTTTGAGAGCTTCCGATACGTTTATGCCGCTTGCTGCTGCGCTTTTCTTTATCTTGCTTCCCTTGGAGATAACGTTTTTGTAGTAGAAGTAATTTGAAAGCGTTGCAAAGATGAATATGACTACCCAGCTCACCAGCGAAGATATGTTGTACAGCATATTGAAGCTTCCGCCGGTGACACTGAACTCGGCAACTTTGGTAAGCGCCGCTTCAAACGAGGGATACATATTAACAAGTGCGTCCTTGAAGCCGTATTCCGTGAGCATTATCTTCATGCCCATAAGCGATGAGGGAATGGATATGATGGACTTTATCAGCAGCACCAGAAACGCCAGCAAAGGCATCTTTCTGTAAGCAAAGTAAAATTCGGGGAATAGCATTGCGGGGATATTGAAGCTCAGCTTGAATTTTGTGGCTTTCATCACCCTGAACTTGGGAAGATAGAACCTTGTGTTGCTGCCTATAAAATCCGCAATGTCCTTGGTGGTCATGTCCTCGTCGTACTTTTCATCGGGACTGAATCCGCAGAGAGGATCGCTGTAGTTGAGCATATACGGATACATGGTCTCCATAGCGTTCTGCTCGGCGTTGTTGAAAAAGGTATCGCCGTTTGAAAAGCTTTCCTGTTCTTCACCGTCCGCTTTGTCTTTCTGTGAAAGGTAATAGGGAGTGGGAGTGCCGCACTTGTCACAGAAAAGCTGGTCATTTCGCAGAGTATTGCCACAGACTGAGCATTTAAGCCCCTCCGCCTGCTCTTTTTCCTCGACCTCTGCTTTCCAGCTCATGTGCTTGCTGTGCAGCTCGTCATTTATACATCTGCCCTCTTTTTTGTAGCAGTCCCTGTGATAGGGAGTGCCACATTCGGGGCATACCACGATATCGTCATCATCGGTAAATTTTTTACCGCAGGACTTGCATTCATATCCTGTATAGTTAAACAAACTATACTCCTCCGATCTGCCATTGGCTGGGTTTGTTCCTTATAGTATATCATATTTTTTTCCAAAAAACAAGACGATTTCATACTTTCATCTTTTTAACACAAAGATATCATTTTTTGTGAGAAAAAATTACACATTGCAGGTGTAATATAAAATGTGGAGAATTATATAATCTCTATGGAAAGAATGATGAAAAATGAGATCAGGAAAGATCATTAAAAGAATTATTCAGCTGGCGCCTGTGCTTATGATCGTTCTTATGGCTGTGATATATTTTACCGCCCTTAAAGACCTTACCCTTGAGCAGGTGCTGAACTATACGCCCACAGCTCCCTTGGCTGCTGCGGCTGTGATACTGCTTATGTATGCACTGAAATCCCTGTCCTATTTCTTCCCCATGCTGCTCATTGCCGCAGCTGCGGGAGCGGTACTGCCCATATATGCGGCTATCCCCGTTAATCTGCTGGGAATAGTTATAATGGCGTCCATTCCCTATGCAGTGGGAAAATATGCCGAGGGAGAAGTGGTGGACAAGCTTGCCGCAAAGCACGAGAAAATAAGCATCGTCCGTGAATACAGCACCAAGCACCAGCGGTTCGGAGCATTTTTCCTCCGTATCGTCAGCTGCCTGCCATATGATATCGTAAGCCTTGTTATGGGAAGCCTGCGCTTTGATTACAAGGACTACATCATCGGCTCGTTTCTGGGCACAGCTCCGGGAATAATACTTACTACTTTTATGGGCTCAGCCATAACCGAGCCGCTTTCGCCCGAGTTCATCATCTGTGCTGTCATTGAGGTCATCATTGCCGTTTCGTCTGCGGTGGCTTACAGGATACACAGAAAAAAGCAGGGTAAGATCAGCGGTGAGGGTCAGGAGTAAATGCGGAGCTTTCTCCGTTCAGATAATTGTGAGCTTCTGTCAGGAAGGCTTCACGCTGCTCTGCCAGAACCTCTGAATGTTCGTTTTCCTCGATATACGCCGTTACCTGACTGAGAGCCTCGGCAACAGTTTCGGGATCGGTGTCGCTAAAGAACTTGAACAGGCTCATATAGCAGTATCTCTGCTTGCCCTCGCATATGCGCTTTGCTATATCCATGCAGAGCTGTATGATGTCCTCGTCATTTTCAATAAGACCGCACACCCGCAGTCCCGCAAAATCCACTTGATTTGCAGCTATTACCGCTGACTTTTTGAAATAGTCGGAGCATATCTTCATTGCCTGCTCGTTTTCGGGATTTATCATGCCGAAAAGCTGTGCGGAGAACTTGCGGCAGAACAGAGGAATGAAGAACGGGTCGCTTACGGTGAAGCTTTCTGTATCTGAAAGGGTCTTGTATGCAAGGAACTCGTACCACCTTATATCCAGATCGTCGATATCAATGGTAAAGTGTACCTTTTCATTGTCGGGAGCGAAAAAGGCGGTGGGGGAGCCTTGGGCATACTTGCCGTCCGCATAGTCCAGACCGTCCAGCACCCACATCAGCTTGGGATAATCCACAGGGTCTTTCATAAGATAGCTGAACTTGTCATACGCCGCATAGTTATCCTTGATGAAATAGGCGAAAAATCCTGCCGGGGCAAACACATCGGGATAATCTTCATATAGGCGCTTTACCTTGCCGGTGACGGTCTCGCTGTCCTTATCAAGCATTATGGCATAGCTCATGGTGAGGATAAGCGTGTCGGTGAGAAAGCTGAAAAACGAGCTTTCCGCATCAATATCACGTTCAAGGAGATACCTTGCATAAAGAAAATCGGGCTGGCTCTTTTCGGATATTATATCGTCCGAAGCCCAGCCTATGCCCATATCGGTTATGAGCTTATATTTTGAAGCAAGCCTGCCGTATGCGGCAAAAAGCTTGTCCGATTCTTTGAACAAACAGGTGTGGAGCAGGAAATATGCCTCGTTTACTGCATCGGAGGGATTCATACCGCTGATCAGCCTTTCCAGAAGGTCGTTCAGGCGGTTTGCAAGATAATCGGAAAACTCATTGCTGCGGCACATCATAATGTAAGGCAGGTAGCTTTCGTCACGTATTTTCTCTCTCCAGAATTCATCTGCTGCGGCAGTCTTGAACTTGCACAGCTCCTTGAGCAGCTTTTTGCGCTTGCTGCCGAAAGAAAGCTTTACGTCCGTTACATACTGCGAGCAGAGGTTTTCATCCTCATAATAACTGACCATTCCCGTTGCCTCCGTAATATTTGTTTGTATAATTATATAATAATTTGCCGCCTGCGTCAACCGTTTCACGGCAATATATGGAAAAATTGATAAAAACCGAAAAAACACTTTAAAATAATTCGGTTATGTGATATAATGTAAGATAACGTGTTTGTGCCCAAGCATATCTCTTATAAGGAGGAAAATATTTTGAGCAACGAAAAGAAATTCTCCAAAAAAGCCGCTGACGAAGCAGCTCCCAAGCATATGGCTGAGGCGGCTCCCGCTCCAAAAAAGAAGAAAAGAAAAAAGAAGAAGGCAGGCCCTGTTAAAAAGACCTTTACCGTTATCGGAACCGTGCTTCTTACGCTTATACTTATAGTTGTCATCTCGGTGTCTATCATTGCGGCTGCTCTTACCGTGTATGTAATGCAGTTCAGAGAGAATACGCCCATAGATATCGACCTGGACAGCCTTAACCTTGCCTATACGACCTTTATTTACGGCGATGACAAGGACGGCAACCAGGTAGAGCTTGCAAAGATAAGCCGTGGTGCCAACCGTATCCCCGTATCCATCGACCGTATCCCTCAGCATGTCCGTGACGCTTTCGTATATATCGAGGACGAGCGTTTTTACGAGCACGCAGGCGTTGACTGGAAGCGTACCTTCGGTGCTTTCCTCAACGAGCTTACCCATGGTATGCTTTACGGAAGCAAGCAGGGTGGTTCCACTATTACCCAGCAGCTCGTAAAGAACGTTACCGGTGATAAAGAGCAGAACATGGACAGAAAGATGCGTGAGATATTCCGTGCGGCTGACCTTGAAAAATACCGTACCAAGGACGAGATACTTGATGCATACCTTAACTGTGTAGGTATGGGCGGAAGCTGCTCAGGTGTTCAGGCTGCTGCTCTCAAATACTTCGGCAAGGACGTGTCCGAGCTTGATCTTGCAGAGGCTGCCTGCCTTGCGGCTATCCCCAAAAGCCCCGAAAACCTTAATCCCTTTGCAAACAAGGAAGCAAACCGTGAGCGTCAGCTCCTGGTGCTCAAGGCAATGTACAATAATGCGGCTATCTCCAAACAGCAGTATGACGATGCTGTTAACGAGGAGCTTCAGTTCAGAGACCCCAACAGCGAGACCAATTCCAGCGAGATACAGAACTGGTACATTGATATGGTCATTCGTGACGTTACCCTTGACCTTATGAACCTTTACGGCGTTGAGTTCGATGAAGCCAGCGATATGCTCTACAACGGCGGCTACACCATCTACACTCCCATTGATATCGAGATGCAGGAGGCAATAGAAGCCAAGTACAGAGACTACAGCACATTCTCCAACAACGTCCTCAGCGACCCGCCCCAGTCCGCATTCATCTGCATGGACTACACAGGAAATATCCTTGCGGTAGCAGGCGGAATAGGCGATAAGGCAGGCTCCAACATCTTCAACCGTGCCACCATGGCAAAGAGACAGGCTGGTTCAAGCTTCAAGCCCATTGCAGGTTATGCTTATTCCATTGAAAATAACCTTGCCACATGGTCATCAATCTACCCCGACCTGCCCATTGAGATACCCGATGAAAACAACCCCGGTCAGACAAGAAAATGGCCTACAAACTACAGCTCCACAGGTGCAAACAACGTATGGAGCGGAAGATCGTACTTTACATTCCAGGCTCTCCAGCGTTCGCTGAATACCGTTTCCGCACGTCTCGTGCAGGCGGCAGGCCCCTCAAACGTGTTCGAGTTTGTAATGAACAGGTTCCAGATATCCACACTTACCGCTTACGATGCCGACCTTTCGCCTATGTCCGTTGGTGCGCTCACTCAGGGCGTTTACCTCAGAGAGCTTGTTGCGTCATATCAGCCTTTCGGAAACGGCGGAAAGTATTTTGCTCCCACCTCATATACTTATGTTCTTGACCCCTCGGGTGAGACTATCCTCCAGCACAGTTACACACCTATCCAGTCCATCAGCGAGGAATCCGCTTATGTTATGAACAAGCTGATGCAGCAGGTAATCGAAGGCCCCAACGGTACAGGTAAGGCTGCAAAGCTCAACAACGTTCCCGTTGTAGGTAAGACAGGTACATCGCAGGAGTGGAGAGATAACCTCTTCATCGGCTGCACTCCCGATTACGTCAGCGGCGTATGGTATGGCTATGATGATAACAGAACTGTAAAGTCAGGCACATACTACAACACCGCACAGCTCTGGAAAAACATCTTCGGCGACATTGCGGACGCTGGGGAGAGAACTGAGTTCCCCGAGTGCGAGACCATCAAGGAGCTTTACTACTGCTCCAACACAGGTCTTATCGCCAGCGGAAGCTGCCCCACAGGCAACAAGGGCTACTACAAGTCCACCAACGTTCCCCCTATCTGCACAAAGTGCGGAGGTTCGTCCGCAAGTGCCGCTAATGATGAAAGCACATCGAATTAAAGGAAGTTTTATATGGATAATAAGATAACACTCAGCTGCCCCTGCCATTTTGGTCTGGAAAGCGTACTTAACTTTGAGATAAAGAAGATCGGCGGCGAAAATATCACCGTCACCGACGGACGTATCTCATTCGAGGGCGGATATGATATCCTTGCCCGTGCAAATATCTGCCTTGCCACAGCTGAAAGAGTGCAGATAAAGCTTGCTGAATTTCACGCCGATACCTTTGACGCTCTCTTTGAGGGTGTTAAGGCTATCCCTCTGGAAAGATTTATTGGCAAAAGCGACGCATTTCCCGTCAAGGGTCACAGCCTGAACTCAAAGCTTTCCAGCGTTCCCGCCTGCCAGTCCATTATCAAAAAGGCAGCGGTTGACAGGCTGGCTTCCGTTTATCATCTGAATTATTTCGAGGAAACAGGCTCTGTTCATCAGATACAGTTCAATATCCTCAAGGACACCGTAACCGTTTATCTTGATACATCGGGTGCGGGACTGCACAAGAGAGGCTACCGTCGCAATTCCAACGCTGCTCCTATCAAGGAAACCCTTGCGGCAGGCATAGTTGACCTTGCAATGGTCAAGAGAAATACTATTTTCTGCGACCCTTTCTGCGGAAGCGGAACCTTCCTTATCGAAGCTGCATACAAGGCGCTGAACATTGCTCCGGGACTTAAAAGAACATTTGCAGCCGAAAAGTGGGACGTTATCCCCCAGGATATCTGGCGTGAAGAGCGTGTCCGTGCAATGGACAGCATTATCCGTGACAGCGATTTCTTCGCATATGGCTATGATATCGACCCCGAGTGCGTTCAGCTTTCCATCGACAACTGCGCAAAGGCAGGCGTGAAGAAGCGCATAAGGATAGAGCGTGCCGATATCAGGGATTACGACAACAAGGACGGCGAGATAACAGTCTGCAACCCTCCCTACGGCGAAAGAATGCTGGAAATAAAGGAAGCCGAGAAGCTTTATACCGAAATGGGCAAGGTGTTCAAGGCTGATAGAGAGCACCCCTGTGCAATAATCTCGCCCCATGAGGACTTTGAAAAGTTCTTCGGCAAGACTGCCAACAAGCGCAGAAAGCTTTACAACGGCATGATAAAGTGCAATCTTTACTCATATTACAAATAATTTCAAAAATCGCTTGACAAAATAAGTTTAATATGTTAAACTTACAATATTGTGAATATGTACCTGCGTGGGGGAGTAATCTTCTTAGACTGATACAAGGTTTAAGCGGCAAATCGACATACCGACCGAAAAGGTCCGGTTTGCCTTAATTGATAAGACTCATGTACAGATGTAGCCGATGTTTCGGTTCTGTCTGTATATGAGTCTTTTTGTTTTGTACGGAACCAAAGACCGCAAGGTCATACAAGCAGCGGCATATTCATAGAATGTATTATTATTCTTGAAAGGATTTGAAAAATGGATCTTCTGTCATTATTTCTTATTGCTGTGGGTCTCTCAATGGACGCATTTGCGGTCTCAGTCTGTAAGGGGCTTGCCACACCTAAGTACAAGCTGAAATATTCCATGATATGCGGCGCATGGTTCGGCGGATTTCAGGCGCTTATGCCTGCGGTGGGCTATCTTCTCGGCGTAAATTTCAAAAAGTATATCACAGCCATTGACCACTGGATCGCATTTGTGCTGCTTGCTCTCATAGGCTTCAATATGATCAGAGAGGCGCTCAAAAATGATGACGAGGGCGCAGACCCGTCATTCACTGCAAAGTCAATGTCACTGCTTGCCGTTGCTACCAGTATCGACGCACTTGCTATCGGCATAACCTTTGCATTCCTTGATGTTAATATCGTTGCTGCCGTACTTTTCATCGGAGTCTGTACATTTGTTATCTCAGCCGCAGGCGTTAAGATCGGCTCTGCTTTCGGAACCAGATTCAAGTCCAAGGCGGAGATCGCAGGCGGTGCGATACTTATCATTCTCGGTTTAAGGATACTTGTTGAACATCTGATGAATTCCTGAGTGACATTAAAATCCCATTAGAATTGCGACAGAATGAAAAGAATAATGTGATAAACAGCTGAAAATTATGATTATCAGTTGACGGTGGATTTTCTGTGTGTTAAAATAAAAGTATAGCAGAATGCTCTATTTACACGATAAAAAGGAAGACTTGATATGAGTGAAAATCCCTATGCAGTTCTCGGTCTAGAGCCGGGAGCTACCGATGATGAAATAAAGAAAAAGTATCGTACACTGGTAAAGCAGTACCACCCCGACCTTCACCCCGATGACCCCGAGGCTGCCCGCAAAATGAGCGAGATAAACGATGCTTACGAGCGCATAAAGTCAGGGGATACGGGTCAGAGCCCATACGGCAGTGCGGCATACAGCAGCTCCGCCCCCAGCGGAACCTATACCAGAAACGGAACAAATTATTATTACCGGTATGCCGATATCAATGATTTTGATGATATCTTTAAGGCGTTTTTCGGCGGATTTGGCTTTAATATGCACACTTCCGATACCATGAGCGCCGAGGAAGCCTTTGAACGTATCGACAACTACCTCAGAAGCGGCGATTATCGGAACGCTGCTGCTGTGCTGAACCGTTTTTCTGTCTCCGCAAGAGATGCCAGGTGGTATTTCTACGCAGCCGAATGCAGCGAGGGCATGGAGAATTTCTCCGATGCGGTGCAGTATGCAGAGCAGGCGGCACGTATGGACAGCACCAACAGGGTGTATGCTGATTATGCGGCACAGCTCAATAAAAAGCATGGCTTTAAGCTGAAGATACACAGGTTTATCCCAAGACTTTTGTCAGGTATTGCAATGGTGCTGGCGATAATGTTTATTGTAAGAATGTTTGGTTTTCTTTTCTTTCCCTTTTTAACTTTTTAATGAAAGGCAGCGTTTAAAATGGACAAGCTCAGGAATAAATTTATAAACTTTATGTATGGCAGAAGCGGCCCAGACAGCCTTTATAAGGCGACTATGATAGCCTGTATCGTGCTGATGATAATCAATCTTTTTGCCCGCTCGATCATACTCAATCTGCTTATATGGGCATTGCTCATATGGGGAATGTTCAGGGCGTTTTCCAAGAATATCTACAAGCGCCAGCAGGAAAATATCAAATTCATGCAGCTTACCGACAAGGCAAAACGCAAATTTAATATGACAAAGACCATGCTGACAGATAAGGAACACTGCTATAAAAAGTGTTCCAAGTGCAAGACAGTTCTGCGGCTCCCCAAGCAAAAGGGTGAGCATACCGTTCAGTGCCCTAAGTGCAGGGAGAGCTTCAAAGTTAAAATAAGGTAAGGGATAATTAAAAATGTCGGGCTGGATAATAACAATAATCGTCTGCTTTCTGGCAGGAATGGGCGCAGGTCTGGGAACAGGCTTTGCGGGAATGAGTGCGGCTGCGGTGATAACCCCAATGCTGGTAACGTTCCTCGGAATGCCCGCATATGAGGCTGTGGGAATTGCCCTTTCCTCAGATGTGCTTGCCAGCGCAGTTTCGGCATATACATACGGCAAAAACAAAAATCTTGACATTAAAAACGGACTTATAATGATGGCTTCCGTGCTGGTATTCACAGTTGTGGGAAGCTATGTTTCAAAGCTTGTGCCAAACTCGGCAATGGGCGGATTTTCCGTCTGCATGACGTTCCTGCTGGGTATCAAGTTCATAGTAAAGCCGGTTATGACCACCAAGGAGAAGATGGAGAGCGTTTCTCCCAGGAAGAGAGTTATCCAGTCTATTGTCTGCGGCGTGCTTATAGGCTTTATCTGCGGATTTATCGGTGCAGGCGGCGGAATGATGATGCTCCTTATCCTTACAAGCGTTCTGGGCTATGAGCTTAAAACAGCTGTTGGAACCAGCGTTTTCATCATGACCTTTACGGCGCTCACCGGTGCTGTTTCGCATATGGTAATGGGCGGAATGCCCGATATCCCGGTGCTTATTCTCTGCATTGTGTTCACGCTTATCTGGGCGAGAGTCGCTGCGGTATTTGCTAACAAGGCGTCGCCAAAGACGCTGAACCGTGCTACAGGCGTTGTGCTTGCGGTGCTGGGTCTGGGAATAATGATAGTTAATTTTGTAAAATAATGCAAAGCAAAAGGCTGTATCATTTTTCGTGATACAGCCTTTTATATTATGGCGGAACGTTATGTAGCTCCGCCTGAACCTAATCCGAAGCTGATGGATAAAGCGTTGTCAACACGGTTCATTGACGGCGTATCCAGTTCGCCCATGCGTTCTTTCAGACGCTTTTTGTCAATGGTCCGTATCTGCTCCAGAAGCACAACACTGTCCTTTGAGAGGCCGCATTTATCAGCGTGTACCTCGATATGGGTGGGCAGCTTTGCCTTTTCACGCTGACTTGTGATGGCAGCCGCTATAACAGTGGGACTGTGACGGTTGCCCACATCGTTCTGAACGATAAGTACAGGACGTATGCCGCCCTGCTCGGAGCCTACCACGGGGCTGAGATCGGCGTAATATATTTCTCCTCTTTTAACAGACATTTTTGCTATCATCCTTTCCTGATATCGGAATTTATCGTCTGTTTATATTTTTACCGCTTATCGTGAAAATAAACAGCGGCGGAGAAATTTTTCTAAAAAGAAGCGGGGGACGGATAATGATACTAATCCCCAATAAAACTATAGACAAAAAATCATCGCATAATCCATATACGCAAGATTATGCTCGATTTTTTGTATAGTTTTTAATTGGTTCTTAGTATGATATCCGATGCCCCCGTTGATATTATATGTTTATATGCTGATAGTTGTTACAGTGCCGTAAAGCATATAGGCGATTACCACAAGCCATGGTACCGATGTGAAGAAATACTTCCATGTGCGCTGTTTTGAGTAGAGCGATGTGCGGAACAGCTTTCCGCCCGATGAATAAAACCTGATAATGATAACTATTGAAGCGATTATGCAGGCAAGGCGCAGCGCCACATTCAGCAGGGAAGCTATTACCAGCGGCATATATCCCATGATGGTGGCTTGCAGGTTGCTGATGTCTATGCTGCTGTTTTGTATCAGCACCATAAGCACCGCCGACATACTGTTGTTGATTATATGCAGTATCATTGAGGGGACAAGCGAGTTGTATTTTACCGCAATGTACGCCCATACCAGACCCATGCAGACCGCCGGGAGACACTGTGAGAAGTTCTGGTGCATAAGTCCGAACAGCACTGCGGACATTATTATTCCAAATGTGTTGCCGTATTTGCGCAGTCCGTCAAGAAGCACTCCACGGAAGATAAGCTCCTCCATAATAGGCCCCAGCAGGCAGATGTAAAGGTAGATAAGTATTTCAAGCCATAGGGGATTGTTTTGCGGCGCAATGTTAAGTGCGCTGGTGTTGTTTACGGAAAAGTCCGACAGCTTTCCGCTGAGAGCCGCCGCAATGGCTGAGATTATTACATTTATGACCGAGCCGACTGTTACAACTCCGAAAGACAGCGCCGTGAATTTCAGGAAGCTTCCGCCTGTGATGCCCTTGACTGTGAATTCCTTCCTGATATCCGTCTTTGTCACCAGCAGACCCACGCCGAAAGCTGCAATATCCGCAATAAACGGGAAGCCGTAGGAATATATGGCTTTCATCAGGGGAGTGCTCCTGATGATTTCCTTGCCTGCGTCTATCTGCTCCTTGGAATATCCGCCGCCCAGCATTGCCGCACATAGCTGCAATATCAGTGTGTTAAGTATGCTGAAAACGAATATCAGCGTTACAACTATCCATGCTATCCTGAAATAGTACCGCCGCAGCTGCTTTTTTTCGTCCTTGTCAGGCGGCGGACACATCATATTCGACTGCTGATAAATATATCCGTTCATATTATGTCCTTTCTTTTTTATTGTATAAAAAATGCCCCGAAAAAGGGGCATTTATTCGTTTCTGATAATTTTCAGCACGGCAGTTCTTTCGGGAACAGGCTCGTCGCTGAACGAAAATACATCGTGGAAATCACGCTTTATTTCTTCAAGGTCGCATTCGGAGGAGGTCATCACCGTTCCCAGAACATCGCCCTTATTTACGCAGCTGCCAACATTGCAGCTGAAAATAATGCCTGCGGTGCTGTCAATGTCGCCGCCTTTGACCTTTCGTCCTGCGCCCAGAGCCAGCGATATAAGACCTGTCTTTTCGCAGGATATCTTTGAGATATATCCGCTCCTGTCAGCTCTTACCTCTGCTGTGCGCTTCGGCTTTCCGAAAAGGGAGTAGTCGTCAAATGCTCTTACATCTGCACCCTGCATCTGAGCCATTGTCCTGAATGCTTCAAGTGCCTTGCCCGAATGTACTGCATCTTCCGCCAGCCTGCGACAGCAGTTTTCATCGCCCTTGCCTGCAAGCATGAGCATTTCTGCGGAAAGGGTAATGCTGACTTCATAAAGGTCAGCGGGAGCATTGCCCTTCAGCGCTTCTATTGCTTCAATGACCTCCACTGAATTGCCCACCGCATGACCCAGGGGCTTATCCATATCGGTAAGGACAGCTGTGCATTTTCTGCCTGACAGCTTTCCTACAGATGTCATTGCCGAAGCAAGCTTCATGGCATCATCGTAATTTTTCATGAAAGCACCATCGCCCACCTTTACATCGAGGACGATACCGTCAGCGCCAGTTGCAAGCTTCTTGCTCATAATGCTGGAGCATATGAGGGGAATGCTGTCAACCGTGGCAGTGGCGTTTCTCAGCGCATATATTTTCTTGTCCGCAGGAACCAGCGTGCCTGACTGCCCTGCAATGGAAAAGCCTGTTTTTCTGATTATCTCAATAAACCTTTCATGGCTTATTGAGGTGCTGAAGCCCGGAATTGATTCAAGCTTATCGATCGTTCCGCCTGTATGACCGAGACCACGTCCCGACATCTTTGGAACATAAATTCCACAGGCAGCGCATATAGGCGCAGCGATCAATGTAGTCTTGTCTCCGACTCCGCCTGTGCTGTGCTTGTCGATGCAAATGGCTCCAAGCTCCTCAGACGGGTGGAATGTGTCGCCTGAGTGCATCATTGCCATTGTGAGGGCTGCCGTCTCCTCAGCTGTCATTGACTGAAAGCATATCGCCATCAGTAGTGCCGACATCTGATAATCGGGGATCTCGTCCCTCACATATCCGTTAACAAACCATCTTATCTCATCGTCGGAGAGGATACCTCCACGGCGTTTTTTCATTATGATATCATAAGCGGTCATATAACGGCGTCCTTTCTGTAAGCTTACTCTATTGTGATACCGGGGAAGTAGTAAGCAAGTATCTGATCGTATGTATAACCCTGTTTGCCGAGAATATTTGCCCCGTTCTGGCTCATTCCTACGCCGTGGCCGTAGCCGTATGTAATAAAGGTGAATTCACCGTCAGCATAGCTTACGTCGAAGCACCAGCTCTTGATGCTGTATTTGAGCACCTTCTCACGAAGTCTCATGCCGGAAATTGTGAGCTGATTATCAACATTAAGTCCGCTTACGTAATTTCCGTCAACTCTGGAGGTTACTGTGAGCCAGTTTGCGGGATCCTCGGATAAGGTGATGCCTAAGCTGCTTTCAAGCGCTGTGCGGATCTGATCCTCGGTAAATACGGTGATAACACCATAGTTGGGGTCGGACTGAGCATCAAAGGGAGTGGCAACGCTTGTGAGATAGGGAACATCTGCACCGCCCCATACATTTACGGCAGAAGCTGTAGTGCCTGCGGAGGAAGCTGTGTAAACTGTCTGGGCAACCTTGCCGTTATAGTAGCAGCATTTGCCCCATACAGCGTTTACTGCGTCGGTCACTTCCTGGGGAATATCTCTCTTTACCAGAACGGTAGGTACAAGTCCGTTTACGTTGTGGTATTTAACATATGAATATGCTGCAACAGCCTGAGCCTTGAGAGCTTCGGGGCTGAACGAGGGCGACATTTCAGTGGAAACTATCATTGATACCAGCTGATATGCGTCAAACTGCTGAACGGTTCCGTCAACTCTTGCAGTGAATATCTCGCCTGCTTCGGGGTCGAAGGTGGTAAGAGCTGTATCGGAGGGGGCAGTTTCAGACCATGCGGGAGTAGTCTCAAAATAGTCCGAATAGTCGTAAACGGAGTCATCGGTAGGCTGTGTGGAAGCGTCTATGTCCTCCTGCATCTGCTCCAGTCTGCGCTCGATATCATCGGTGGAGTCGGTGACAGCCTCATCTGTAACAGGAGTTGTTTCTCTGTCCAGCTCGGAAAGCAGGTCTGCCTCTGTCTCTTATACACATCTCCGAGCCCACGAGACAGGCAGAAATCTCGT
>ENA-OUQF01001175-OUQF01001175.1-human-gut-metagenome-genome-assembly--contig:-NODE-1175-length-16400-cov-5.161517_pt1 | contig 16400 bp, 13 predicted proteins | sample MGYA00237947_ERZ548826 | MGnify/ENA primary metagenome ERZ548826 (study PRJEB26490, sample SAMN05194701) | human gut metagenome | biome: terrestrial biome; feature: human-associated habitat; material... | reverse complement strand
CATAAACAAATCCTCCGCATGGTCTAAGCCATACGGAGGATTAACTGTTTTACGGTTTTACGAACAAAGCCCCTCCATCCGGAGGGGCTTTTTCTATGCCGGAAGCGCGCTGGCCGCGGGGGAAAGGCGCTTGTAGCTGCGGCGGAAATAGATGATCTCTGCGGCGGCGGTTATCGTCCACGAGAAGCTGTAGAGCAGATAGAGCGACGTGATAGTGCCGAAGTAGGCAAAAATAGTGTACACCCACACGACGCGGAAAACGCAGGAGCCGAGGATCACAATGACCGTCGGCACGACGCTCTTCCCGAGGCCGCGCGAGGCGGCGATGGTGCAGTCCATAAACGCGGAGATGGGGTACGACCAGCCCATTATGCGAAGCCGCTCCATCCCGGCCTCGACGACCTCCGCCTCATTTGCGAAGAGGGAGAGAAATTCGCGCCCGAACACGAGCAGCAGCCCGCCGAGCAGCGCGCCCGCCGCGAAGGAATACGTAAGGCCGACAAAATAGCTTTTCAGCACGCGGTCACGGTTCCCCGCACCGAGGTTCTGGCTGATGAAGCTGGCGCAGCCTGTGTGGAACGCGGCCATGACGTTAAAGATGATGGTGTCGGCGTTCGCCGCGGCGGAGTTGCCGGAGACGAGCACGGCGTCAAAGGAGTTGACGCCCGTCTGCACGAAGAGATTGGCGATGGCAAAAATGGCGTTTTGCAGGCCGGAGGGGATGCCCAGCGACAGCACGTTTTCACACGCGCGCCGGTCAAGATAGCCGCGCGAGAGGTGCAGACGGCAGGCGTCGCGGCGGCACAGCAGATGCCGCACGATGAGCACGGCGGAAAGATACTGGGAGATGACGCTGGCAATAGCGACGCCGTCCGCCGCCATGCGGCAGACGATGACAAAAAACAGGTTGAGGATAACGTTCAGCACCCCGGCGACGGTCAGATACAGCAGGGGGCGCTTCGTCTCCCCGCAGGCGCTCAGCACGCCGTTGCCGAAGTTATATATCGCCATGGCGGGCATACCGAGGGAGTATATTTTCAGATACAGCACCGCGCCGCCGATAAGCTCATCCTTCGTGTGCAGCAGGGAAAGCAGCGGCTGCGCAAAGGCGATGCCTGCCGCGCCCAGCACAAGGCCGGTGACGGTGCAGATGACGAAGGAGGAATGGATTGTGACGGCCGCGCCCTTTTCGCTGCCCGCGCCGAGCCTGTGCGCCACGCACACATTGACGCCGCTGCCCATGCCGATGAGAAAGCCCGTGAACAACGAGACCAGCAGCGTCGTCGAGCCGACAGCGCCCAGCGCCTTGTAATCGGCGAACTTGCCCGCCACGGCGACGTCGCTGAGGTTGAAAAGGACCTCAAGAAGCTGCGACAGCATCAGCGGCAGACTGAAAAAAAGTATGTTTTTCCACAGCGAGCCTGTGGTCATTTTTACGGCATGGGCATGGCCCTTCGCGTTCCTGCGCATTCCGCGGCCTCCTGTCATCACAGATAGCTCCGCCGAGACTGTCGAAAAAGTGGCTTTGCCACTTTTTCGAGAAAGCTTCGCTGCGCTCTGCGCCTCAGTTGTCCGCTGATAGCGGACAATTCGACGCTCACTCCGCGCAAAGTGTTTTCCGCCACGCACATGTCGCGGCAGAAAACGAATTGTATTGCTTTCGCGTCTGCGGACGCGAAACTCTGCGAGGCTTTTTTCGACAAGCTGAGCTCCGCCGGGGGCCTATCCCGGCGGAGCTATTGTTATAGCACAGCTTCATGCGCAAAACAAGCCCCAATAATTAAAATTCTGTGTGAAAATATGCACAAATGAAGGGCGTGAAAAGCCGCCGCGGAATGCAGACGGCATTCGCGGCGGCACGTGCGGAAAGCGGCGCGGCGGTCATAAGTACGTCACGCTTATGCGGCAGACCTGGAATTCATCCAGATGGGAGAGCGAGTAGTTGAAGCTGCCCTTTGAAAGCCCGCTCCACCGGCCCATGATGCCGTTGATGTCGTTTATGAAGGCGGTGTACTCATCCCAGCTTTCAAATTGCAGAAGCACGGTGTCGCTGCTGTCGAGCGCGTCTAGCTGGCGGTAAAGCAGCTCCTCCGCCTGGGTTCCGGCCATGACGAATGAGCCGTTCAGCGCGTGATAGCTCATATTCATGCTCTCACTGCCCGGAACGATGAGGAAGCCGGAGAAAGAGACGCTTTCCGTATATTTATTGCGTATCCAGCGGCGGGAGACGTTGAACGCGCCGTAGTAGTTATAATCGCGGTCGGCGGAGTTGACGTCGTTCGTCACGTCGAGGTCATAATACGTTCCGTCGATGCACACGACGTTCCACGCGTGGCCGATGGGGTTGCCCGGCGCGTTGCCCGCCATGACCATGCAGGAAATGCCCATCTCCTCGCACAGCCACTTCATGGCGAGGCTTATCCCGTCGCACTTGGCCGACCGGTCGCCCAGCGCGCCGTAAGCGGAGCTTGCATTTGGCGCGTCGTAATTGTAAAAGCAGTTGGATGCGATATAGTTATAGGCGACAAGCTCCTTTTCATATTCGGAAAGGCCGTTTGCCTTCTGCGCCACGGCAGCGGCGACGCCGGCGCAGACCCTGTACTCCGCGTCGTACTGCGCTCTCGTCATGGTTAAGGGAAGCTGTGTGGAGACGACGCGGCCATTTGAGTCGGTATAAAACGTGATCTCCGTCGCGGTGGAGAATTGAAGAAGCTCAGGGCACTCATAGGAGAGCAGCAGCATGAGATTGGAAAGCTCATCCCTTGAAAGCGTCTGCGGGAAGGTGCACTGGGTCTCAAAGCTGTCCACGGCCTCATAAAGCGTGCAGAAGTTTTCAAGAAGCCTGTCGTCGAGCTGACCGAGGTAATAGCGCAGCTCAAAATGCGGGATAAGCTCCCGTGCGCGCTGCTGCACCGCGCTGAGCGGCTCGGGCGTCGGCTCCGGCGGTTCGGTCTCGGGTGCGGCAGTCTCGACCACGGGCGCAGGCGTCACGGGCGTTTCATCGTCTTGCCGCGCACCGCGCAGATCGCGTGCGAAGAACACCAGCAGCACGCCCAGCGCTGCCGCCGCGACGAACAGCAGCGCCGCCACGGCCCCATATCCGCGCCGCCGCGGCTTCTGCACGCGCACGACGAGCCTCAGCGGCCTTTCGACGATGTCGCCGTAATTTTCATAAAAGCGCGCCCCGTCCACGAAAAGCGCGTCTCCGTCCGAAAGCCCGCCGGGAAGCTCCACCGGCATAGGCTCCGGCGCGCCGGGATAGCGCAGTGTGCGCATACAGCCGCGGCGCGCCTCGCTTGGCGAGAGCGTGACCGCGACGGAGACATATTCAGTTTCTTCATCGGAGACCGCGGCACCGCACAGGGGACAGACGCCCCCACGCGTCAGCGCTGTGCCGCAGTATGGACATGTATTCATATAAAAGTGTACTCTCTATATATAGATCTTAATTAAAGTCAGGGGAAATATGATATCACAAAAAAGCGGAAACGGATGAATTGAGTGTAAATTCTCCGCCGCCTATGCTATACTACAATAAATAAGAAAAAAGTGCAAGCGGGGGAGAGCGAATGAGATTCATACACACGGCGGACCTGCACCTCGGCAAGCGGCTGAACGATGTGCCGCTGATAGAGGATCAGATGTACATACTCGGCGAGATACGGCGCATCGCGCGCGAGGAGCGGGCGCAGGCCGTGATCATCGCGGGGGACATATATCAAAGCAGCGCGCCGCAGGCCGAGGCGATGAGCGCCTTCAACGACTTTGTCACGGCGCTGGCAGAGGACGGAACGGCAGTGCTGGCGATAAGCGGCAACCACGATTCCGCGCGGCGCGTGTCGTATCTGTCGGCGCTTGTCCGCGCGCGGGGCGTGTACGTCAGCGAGGAGTTCACGGGCACGCTGCAAAAAGTGGAGCTGGAGGATGAGCACGGCCGCATCGTTGTGAGCCTTCTGCCTTTCGTAAAGCCGGTAAGCGTCAAGCGCTGCTTTCCCGATGAGGAGATAGAGACCTGTCAGGACGCCGTGGCGGCCGTTCTGCGCCATTCGCCGCTGGACGGCGGCGCGCGCAATGTGCTGGTGTGCCACCAGTTCGTCACCGGGGCGCAGGAGAGCGGCTCGGAGGAGCTGTACGCCGGTGGGCTTGAATGCGTGGACGGGCGGCTTTTCGACGGCTTTGACTATGTGGCGATGGGGCACATCCACCGCGCGCAGCGCGTGGGGCGCGACACGGTGCGCTATGCCGGGTCGCCGCTGAAATACTCCTTTTCCGAGGCGGCGCACAAAAAGAGCGTGACCGTGGTGGACATGGGCGAAAAGGGCAGCGTGCAGATAAAGACCGTGCCGCTCACACCGCTGCACGAGCTGCGCGAGGTCGAGGGGTACATGGAGGAGCTGATGGCCGCGCCGTACTCGGAGGACTATGTGCACATCACGCTGCGCGACGAGCTTGTGCCGCCGGATGCGCGCGTGACGCTGTCAACGGTGTTCCCGAACATGCTGCGCTTCGGCGTGAAAAACTCCAAGACGGCGGAGGATGAACAGGAGATAGTACAGCAGGATGTGGAGACCAAAAGTGTGGAGGAGCTGTTTTGCGACTTCTATGCTTTGCAGAATAACGGCGCACAGCCGGCGGAGGAGCAGCTCGGCCTCCTGCGGCAGATACTGCGCGAGGAAGGGGGCGCGGAGGAATGAAGCCGCTCAGCTTGACAATGTCGGCCTTCGGCCCGTATGCGGGCGTGACGCAGCTTGACTTCGGCAAGCTCGGAAGCGAGGGCGTGTTCCTTATCACGGGCGACACCGGCGCGGGCAAGACGACGATATTTGACGCGATAAGCTTCGCGCTGTACGGGGAGGCCTCCGGCGGCGCGGAAAGGCGCGCGGCGCGGTCCTTCCGCTCCGACTATGCCGCGGCGGAGGCGGAGACCTATGTGGAGTTCTTCTTCGAGCACCGCGGGCGTGAGTACAGGATAAAAAGAGCGCCCGAGTACGAGCGCAGGAAGCTGCGCGGGGAGGGAACGACGAAGCAGGCGGCCTATGCCGAGTTTGAATGCGCCGAAACTGGCGAGCTTATAACGCGCATAGACGCCGTCAATGCCCGCGTGGGAGAGCTGACCGGACTCAGCCGCAGTCAGTTTGCCCAGACGGTGATGATCGCGCAGGGCGATTTTTTGAAGATACTCAACGCCAAGAGCGAGGACAGAAAGCGCCTTTTCCAGAAGCTTTTCGACACGGAGGTTTTTGCCGGTATACAGCAGCGCCTGAAGGATATGAACGGCGAGTGCGCGCAGGAGGTGGAGCGCATAAACGCGCTTTCCGAGGCCGAGCTTGCCCGCCTGAAGGACGACATGGACTTTGCCCGCGCAAAGGAGCTGCGTGAACTGCGCACGGACGTGCGCCGGATGGACAAGCTGCCGGGGCTTCTTGAGGAGCGGCTTCGCGCGCGGCGGGAGAGGCTTGACGCGGCCATGGCCGCGGCGGCGCAGGGCGAACAGCGCGCCGCGCTTTTAAGCGCGCAGCTTGCCGAGGCGCGGCACACGAACCGGGAGCTTGACGAGCGGGATAAGCTTGCCCGCGAGCTTGAAAAAATGAACGCCAGCGGCGAGGCCGCGGCGGCACAGGAGGAAAAGCTCACGCACGCCCGGCGCGCCGCCCGGCTTGCCGGGGCGGAGGCGCTTTTGAAAAAGTGGACGGCAGAGAGCGCGGAGAACGCCGCGCGGCTTTCCGCCGCGGAGCAGGCGCTGAAAAAAAGTGAGGCGGCGCAGGAGGAATGGGCCGCGCGCCGCGCGGCGGCGGAAAAGGAGCTGGAGGGCGCGGAAGCGCTCAAGGACGGCCTGCGCCGCATGGCGGAGGCAATACCGCTGCTGATGAATGCGGCGGCGGGGGCAGCGGCGCTGGAAGCACAGCGCGAGGCGGCAAAGCTGTGCCTTGAGGAGAGCCGCAGGCGCGACGCGGAGTACACCGCCGTGAAGGAGCGGTTTTACGCCTCTCAGGCGGGACTGCTGGCGGCGGAATTAAAGGAAGGGCAGCCATGCCCTGTCTGCGGCTCAACTGAGCACCCCGCGCCCGCGTGCCCGGCATCTGAACCCGCGACGAAGGAACAGCTTGAGCGCGCCGACGGCGAACGCCGCAGGGCGGAGGCGCGCGTGCACGCCGCCGCGGCCGAGGCCGCGAAGCGGCAGGCAGAGCTGGAAGCGGCGAAGGGGCGGCTTGAAGCATTGGGCTTTACCGGCGGCGAGAGCGCGCAGGAGCTTGAGGGCGAATGCGCGCGCACAAGAGCGGAGATACAGCGCCGCGAGGCCGCGGCGAAGCACGTCCGCGCGGAAAGCGAAGCCGCCATTGCCGCGCTTTCGCGCGCAAAGGCGGCGCTGGAGAATGCGGAAAAGCGGCGCGCGGACATAGAAGCGGCGCTGGAGGCGCAGCAGGCGGAATTTGCCGCGGGGCTTTCTGCGCAGGGTTTTGCCGGGGCGGAGGAATATGAGCGGGCGAAGATACCCGCGCGCGACATGGACGCGCTGGACGCACAGCTTCGCGCGCGGCGGGAAAGACTGCGCTCGCTTACGGACAGGCTGGAGGCGCTGACGGAAAAGCTCACCGGGGCGGAACGCGCGGAGCTGGAAGTGCTTGAGGCGACTGCGGCCGCGGCCCAGAGGGCGAGCCGTGCAGCCGGAGAGGCCGCCGCGGCGATGAAGAGCGCCGCGGCCGCGGATGAGGAAGCGATCGCGCGGATAAGAGAGCTTTCCGCCCGCCGGGCGGAGGCACAGCGGCGCTGGGCCGTCGTGAAGGAGGTTTACGACACCGTGTCCGGGCAGGTCAGCCGCCGCGTGAAGATATCTTTTGAGACCTATGTGCAGCAGTATTACTTCAAGCAGGTCATCGCCGCGGCGAACAAGCGCCTGACGGTGCTGACGGACGGGATGTTCGTGCTGCGCGTGAAGGAGGAGGCGCGCAACATGCGCTCTCAGGCGGGGCTGGATCTGGACGTGCTGGACAGAAGCACCGGGCTGTGGCGCGACGTATCGACGCTTTCCGGCGGGGAGTCCTTCATGGCGTCGCTGGCGCTGGCGCTGGGACTTGCGGACACGGTGCAGAGCCGAAGCGGCGGCGTGCGCCTTGACGCGATGTTCATAGACGAGGGCTTCGGCACGCTGGATGAAAATTCATTGCGGCAGGCGATGGAGCTTCTGACGCGCCTCGCGGGCGGGCGGCGGCTCGTCGGCGTGATATCCCACATGGCGGAGCTTAAGGAGCGCATAGACAAAAAGGTCGTCGTGACCAAAACCGCCGCCGGTTCCGCGCTGAGAATAGAGGCGTGAGGGGATGAGACTGAATGGGAGATTGATGGCTATCTTGTCCATAAAGCTGCGGAATTAAATATAAACAGAAGGGCTTGCTGTCTGCTTCACACAGACAACAAGCCCTTTTGCTGAACGATTTATACTTCAAATTTTCCCCAGTGTCTAGGGATCACTTCGCAGAAGCTCCCCGGACGGGTCTGTGCAAAGCGCGATGTCACGCGTTTGCGTACATTTTGCTGTAGTAATCGAGATAGTCGCCGGATATGACATGCTCCACCCAGCTTTGATTTTCAAGATACCACCGGATCGTCTCATGCATGCCGCGCTGGAAGGTGTATTCCGGCGCCCAGCCGAGCGTTGTGGTGATCTTCGTATTGTCGATGGCGTAGCGCCTGTCGTGACCGGGGCGGTCCTGCACGTGGCGGATGAGGCTTTCGCTTTTGCCCAGCTCCGACAGGATGAGGCGGACAATCTCGATATTGGCGCGCTCATTGTTGCCGCCGATGTTGTACACCTCGCCGCGCACGCCCTTTTCAAGCACCGTGCGTATCGCCGCGCAGTGGTCGTGCACGTGCAGCCAGTCGCGCACCTGCATCCCGTCGCCGTAGACGGGCAGCGCCTTGTCGTTTTCGGCGTTGTGCAGCATGAGCGGGATGAGCTTTTCGGGGAACTGATACGGCCCGTAGTTATTTGAGCAGCGCGTGATGTTCACGGGCATTCCGTAGGTGTTGTGATAGGCGCGCACGACGAGGTCAGCCCCCGCCTTGGACGCGGAATAGGGGGAGTTCGGGGCAATGGGCGTGGTCTCGGTGAACATGCCCTCCTTGCCCAGCGCGCCGTATACCTCATCGGTCGAGACCTGAAGATAAACGACGCCGTCCTTATACTCGCGCGAATACTTGTCGTCCGGGGCGAGCTTCCAGTGCCGCTTGGCGGCGTCCAGAAGCGTCTGCGTGCCAACGATGTTCGTGGTGAGGAAAAGCTCCGGCTCAAGTATGCTGCGGTCAACGTGCGACTCGGCCGCGAAGTGCACCACGGTGTCAAACTCGTACTTTGCGAATATATCCTCCACAAGCTGCTTGTCGCGTATGTCGCCGTGGACAAAGCGATAGCGCTTATCGTCCTGCACTGGCAGAAGATTTTCAAGGTTGCCCGCGTAGGTGAGCAGGTCGAGATTCACAAGAAGCTCGATATCCTGCTTCTCCCGCAGGATGTACTGCACGAAGTTGGAGCCGATGAAGCCCGCGCCGCCCGTAACAAGAATTCTTTTCATATTTCCTCCTCCGCGACCCGTCTGAGATACTGGCCGTAGTCCGTTTTAAGCATGGGCTCCGCCAGTGCGAGAAGCTGCGCGCGGTTTATGTAGCCCATGCGGTAGGATATCTCCTCAAGGCAGGCGATGTAAAGCCCCTGACGCTTCTGCACGATCTGCACGAAGTTTGCCGCGGCAAGCAGATTTTCATGCGTGCCGGTGTCCAGCCACGCAAGGCCGCGCCCGAAGAGCTTGACCCGAAGCTGCCCGCGGCGGAGATATTCGTTGTTCACGCTGGTTATCTCAAGCTCCCCGCGTGCCGACGGCTTTATGGACTTTGCGATCGAAACGACCTGATTATCATAAAAGTAAAGCCCCGGCACAACGTAGTTCGACTTCGGGTGCGCCGGCTTTTCCTCGACGGAGAGGACGTTCAAGTCTTTGTCGAACTCGACCACGCCAAGCCCCTGCGGCTCCGGCATGTAGTAGCCGAATATGACTGCGCCCTCTGTCAGCTTTGCCGCGTCCTTCACGCCGATTGAGATGCCGCCGCCATAGAAGATATTGTCGCCGAGGATGAGGCACACGCTGTCGCTGCCGATGAAATCCTCGCCTATTATAAACGCCTCCGCAATGCCGCGCGGCGCATCCTGCACGGCGTAGCTCAGCTCAAGGCCGAGGCTGTGCCCGTCGCCGAAAAGCTCTTTGAATGCGCCGATGTCGCGCTCAGTCGAGATTATAAGGATCTCCCTTATCCCGGCCAGCATCAGCACCGACATGGGGTAATATATCATGGGCTTGTCGTATATGGGCAGGATCTGCTTTGAAATGGAGCGGGTGACAGGATAAAGACGCGAGCCTGTGCCGCCGGCCAGAACTATACCTTTCATGTGAAAGAGCCCCTTTCTGCGCAAAATATCTGAAAATGTCTGATTAAGTATAACCCAGCCGGGCAGATAATTCAAGCGTGGTTTTTTGACAAGCTGGAAAACGCCCGCGCCGAAAACCGGCGCGGGCGTTATGTGTGATATGTGCTTTTTCCGTATCAGTACTCCAACAGCGGGGCGGAGCCGTCATCCTCGCATTTCGTGATGGCGCGTATCTCGGCGACGTAACTGTAGCGGTCGTCTACCTTCACGGTGAATCTGTCGCCCACCTTTTTGCCGAGCACCTGCTGCCCGAAGGGCGACTCCTTGCTGATGAGGCCGAGGCGCGGGTCACAGCGCACCGTTGTGACGACCTGGATGATGTCCGTCTCGTCGTCCTCCGGCATGTATATCTCCACCTTGTCAAAAAGGCCGACCTCGTCGGCGCGAGAGGTGTCGGAAATGACCTTCGCGGATTTTATCATCCCCTCAAGGTATCTTATGCGGCTGCGGTTCTTGTTCTGCGCCTGCTTTGCCGCCTTATACTCGAAATTCTCACTCAGGTCGCCGAAGGCGCGCGTGCGCTTGACCTCCTCGATGAGCTCCGGCATAAGCTCCAGCCGCCGGTAGTCAAGCTCCTCCTGCATCTTGCGGATGTCCTGCTTTGTCAGTTCGTTATGCATAATATTCTCCGTCCTTAAATATCCACGCTTACCGTGTCAAGGCCGTTCTTCTCAAATTCGTTGAGGTAATCCTCCATCCGTGCGGTAAGCTCGTCAAAATTCTCGGGGTCAGAATCCTCAAGTCCCAGATCCCTGCGCGCCAGCTCCTCGGCCAGAATGTTATAGAACACGGCGTCCTCATAGTCGGCAATGGCCTCGTGTATGCCGCCGTCCTCATAGGCCTTGGAGGGGAAAATGTGGCCGTGCCACATCTGCACCAGCGAACGCATCCCGTTGGCCGGGCACAGGGCGAAAAGCTTCTCCTGCATGAGATCGTAATCCTCAAAGCGATCGTCGCCGCGTGTTGAGTTCAGGATCCAGTTGCCTATATACACCATGTCAAGCAGCCGCCTGAACTCCCTGTCAGAAAGCTCTATATTCATACCGTCGCCTCCTTGGGCTTTTTTAAGCCAGTCTATTATATACTTATTATAGCATTAAGCAAGCCATAATTCCACAAGTCTTATTAAACAAATTTTGCTTGTATTGCGGTGCCGATTGCGGTACAATAAACCGTCAGTCAAAATTCAGGTCATAATGGAGAAGCAAATGGACAACAGACCCGTTGGCATATTTGATTCCGGGCTGGGCGGGCTGGCGTCGTTCAGGACGCTGAGAGCGCTTCTGCCGGATGAAAACATAATATACTTCGGCGACACCGGACGCAACCCCTACGGCGTGCGGCCGCAGGAGGAGCTGCGGCGCATGGCGCGGCAGGATATGGAGCTTGCCGCCGCCCTCGGGGCAAAGGCGATAATTGCCGCATGCGGCACCGTGTCCAGCACCGCGCCCGACGTTCTGGCGGGCTTCCGCCTGCCGGTGTACAACGTGATAGATGCGTCGGTGAAGAAGCTGGCCGCCGTGCCGGGCGATGCGCCGCTGGGCGTGATCGCCACCAGCGCAAGCATAAAAAGCGGCGCGTTCCGCCGCCGGCTGGAGGCGCTGTGCCCCGGCCGGGAGATCGTGGATATAGCCTGTCAGGACTTCGTGCGCCTTGTGGAGACGGGGCACACCGCCGCGGGCGATGAGCAGCTTGCCGCCGCGGCGGAGGAATACCTTGCGCCGATGCGCGAAAGGGGCGTGTGCGCGCTGCTGCTGGGCTGCACGCATTTTGACTTTGCCGCGGACGCCATCCGCGAATGCCTCGGCGGGGCGGCGCTCGTGAGCGCCGCGGGCTGCGCGGCGGAGAGCATGTGCGCTTATCTTGAGGAAAACGGCCTTACGGGCCGCGGCGGAAGCTCTGAGTTTTACACCAGCGGCGACCCCGCGGAATTCGCCGCGCACGCCGAGGGGCTGCTTGGATACGGCATTGCGGGGCATGTGCACGCCGCGAGCGCCGACGGTATGGAGGACGGAGCATGATGAGAGACGTTGTGATCTCCATGCACAGCATAGAGGGCTGTGACACGGACGATCAGGGCATTGTGGATTTCAGCACGGACGGGCACTATTTCAAGGATGGCGACACGTCCTGCTTCAGCTATCTTGAAACGGATGTGACCGGGCTTGAGGGCACGCGCACAAGCGTGATAGTGCGGCCGGATGAGGTCGTTGTCGATAGGGACGGCATGATAACCGGGCGGATGGTATTCCGCGAGAGGGAGAAGAACTCCTTCCTCTATTCCACGCCCTACGGCACGGCGACGCTCGGCGTGAGCACGAAAAAAATACGGCACAGCTTCAATGACCGCGGCGGCGAGCTTGAGGTGGACTATGTGCTGGATATGGAGCACACGGTCGTCTCCAGAAACAAGTTCTTCGTCCGCGTTGAGGAACAGAAGGAACTGAAAATGTGAATGCGATCCGCCGGGGCAAGCGCCCCGGCGGATATTTGTGCTTACAGCAACGATGCATGAAATGCTCCTCCGGATCATTTACCGGAGGAGCAGAGAGGCTTATTTTGCAAAAAACTGCGTGTAGTAGTCATAGCCGATGATATGCTGCACGCCGTAATACCGGGCGAGATATCCGTTGACCCAGTCGATGCTGGAGGGGAACTCCATATCGTGCGCGACGCTGTATTTCGTTGCGCCGTATAGCCCGGGCAGAAGCACCTCGGCCTCACCGGCGTCGCGTGCGGCTATTATGGCGGCCTCGTTCGCCTTGAACTGAGCGAAGGTGGACACGACGTCCGCCGAACCTAGCACGCCGCAGTATATTGTCACGGCGCACAGCAGCGCGGCCATGCACCGCAGCGCGAGGACGCAGCTTCCGCCGCGCGCAAGCTCGAACAGCAGCATGACATCTGCAATGATAAGGAACACCGCGGCGGGGGAGGCGCAGCGCTCAGGATATATCCTGGCCAGCACCATGACGCCGTTCGCGGCGAGAAAGCCGAGGAAGAACACGCCCGCGAGGATGAGCTTCTTTGTCTCCGCCCTCTTGGCAAGACAGAGGACGAATGCGATGATGAACACGGCGATGAGAAGCGCGAAGAAGCGGAAGTATTCCAGCATGTTCACAAAGCTGCCGAAGAAGTTGACGAGACTGCCGGCGGAGCTTTTAACGCCCGTTTCGGCGGGACGCGTCGCCATGAAGAGAAGCCCGGCGAAGGAGGATATCGCCCCCGCGATGTATGCCCAGCCTGTGCGCCGCTTTTCATAAAAGCGCGTCAGCAGCATGAACACGACGGCAAGCATAAACGAGGCGGAGGACATCGTCTCCTGAAACGCGCCGCAGATGAAGGCAAAGACGATGAACGCGAGTTTTGCCGCCGCGCCGTGAAGCACATCACCCTCCCAGAAGAGACGGAAGTACGGGAAGAGGAATAAAAGATTCAGCACGATGGCCCAGAGGTAGTTTATCGACCCGTCAAGCCACAGGCAGACCTCGCCGAAGGCGGGCATCAGCACGAACACCGCGCAGAACGTTACAAGATATACTGCCGGGCGCGGCCGCGCCCCAAAGCCGGAGAGGCAGGCCATCAGCCAGATGAGCAGCGTGAACATACCGGCGTTGACAAAATTGAACACCGGCTTGGGAAGAAGCTCAAAAAGCTGGACAAGGCTGTGCGCGGCGAGGCGGCCGTTGAGTATCTCGGCGTGCGCGGCCATGGAAGGGATGATATCCGCGATGCCTGTCAGCGGCGCGGAGTTATCGAAGCGGAAGTGATAGGCAAAATCGTCCGCCTGATATGGCGTGAAGCAGTTGAGCACGAAAAGAAACGCGAACACGAGCGCAAGCAATATTATCATGGCCCTGCGCGTGGTTAAGTTCTTCATTGAATCTACGTCCTTCGGTAATTATTGTCGAATAATGCTATTATAAAATGAACGGATGCGCTTTGCAACCAAAACCCATATTCTTTTATAAACAACACTGCCTCCGGCCGATAGCCGGCCGGAGGCAATATATTACTACACTACGCGACTACGCGTCTATGCCCTTACCACGCCTCGCTGTCGTCGAAATCGACGAGCGTCGGGTCGAGCGGTTGCTCGCGCAGGACGGAGGTCATATAGGCGTTGACCTGATTGCGCATGTCGCGGCGGGATATCGTGCGGCAGTCCATCAGATCCTGCTGCACCCAGATGAAGTTCAGCTTCCTCTCGCGCGCCTGATCGTCGAATATGCCCTGAAGCCCATCCATGCCCTTGCAGGATATCTGGTCATACATGATGATGGTGTCCACGGCGTATTCCTTCGCCACGCGCCACATCTCGTCCACGGCGTTTTTATAGCCGCCCTTGGTGTGCTTGCGCATGGTGGTGCGCTGGAACGTGAGGGCAAGCCCCTCCAGCGCCTTGCGCGGGGAGGACGTGTCGATAATCTGCTGGGAGATGTGCGTTTCCATATCCATCACGCACACGATGCCCCAGCACTGCTCAAGCCAGTTGGCAAAGCTGGTGTAATAGTTGGCCGGGCACGACCACACAAGCGCCTTGTGGCGCATTTCACGCGCGCAGGGCAGGCGCTTTTCATAGCCCGCCGTCATGAGCGCGCGCACCTTTTCATCGGCGCGGATGAAGCGCTCGTCCGTGCCGCCGTGCAGATGGAAGGAGTACATCCTGTAAAGCCACGGCGTCGGCCCCGTCACCTGCGGATAGCGCGTGCGGTTTATCTCCCACAGCTCCAGATGGAAGCGCGTGACGGCGTTGTATTTTTCAAGCCCGGCGAAGAACGCGTCCCAATCGAACTTCTCGCCCGTCTGCTCCTCAATGAAGCGGATGCAGCCGAGGATCTCCTTCACGGCGTAGTCCTGCGCGTCCACATCGTCGTTATAGCGCAGCGGCACGCCCAGCTCATAGGTCGGCAGCCTGAAGTACCTGTCCTGATAGGCGCTGGTCATGACGCTGCCGTCGCAGGGCATGTTGCAGGAGATGAAGCATTTGCCGAAGATGGGATAATCCCCCTCGACGGCGACGCCGGCCTCCGCGGAGGGCAGCGGGCACACGTCCGACGGCACGCCGTAATTTTCAATGGTGTCCAGATACACCGGCGGAAGCTGCTGGTTTATCATGGAGGCGAGGAATATGGGGATGGTCTGCACGGGGATGCCGATGAGGTTGGGGAAGCCGGCCATAAGCTCCGTCGGCACAAGCTCGTCAAGGCAGACGATACGCTCCGCCAGCGGCTTCTTCCCGCCGATGCTGAGGTCGGCGTCAAAGGTGGTGGAGATGATGTCGATTGTGTGCTTGACGATGACGTCATAAAGGATGTGCGCCGCACGAAGCTGCACGCCGCGGTTCCCCTCAAGCTGCCTGTCTATGAAGGCGGGCACCGTGAGATACGTCGCCATCCAGCGGTATTTCCACAGCCCCTTCACCACCTGCACCGGGGAGCGCAGCACGAAGGCGATCATGTCCTTCCACGTCGTCAGCCACCAGCCGAAGTCATACACCGTGTCGCGCAGGCCGCGCCATTCGCGCGTTTTACGGATGCCCGTCCTGTCCTGATATGTATTGCCAAGCCCTTTCATTTCACTTGCCCTCCTTCGCCGCGGCGATGCGCTTTATCTCAAGGCTTTCCACGAATGCCTGCACGCGCGTGCGCAGCTGGCCGGAGGCGTTGCCGGTATACTGCCTGTCCACGCACACGCTGGGAATGCCGAACTCCTCCGTTATGACATGCGAGGCGAGCGGGCGCTCATACCCCCAGTATTCGCAGAATTTCAGCGCCTCGTACAGCACGCCCTCCGCATTGTATTCCCGCACGAGCTGCCGCACGTACTCGCGCCGGCCGAGCACCATATCGCGCTGCATATAGCGCGGGCACTGACTCGTCGTCTGATAAAAGCGGCAGACCTGCGTCAGCGCGCTCTCGTCGTCCGTGAGGGGGATCTCCTGCCGTCCGGGGAGGGAGCCGAAGCAGAAGCGGTCCGCCACTATGAGCGCGCCGGACTGCTCGACCGTCTTGGTGAAGTCCGTGTCGTCTATCTCGGAGCCGACGACGACTATCCGCGCACGGAAGGGCGGCTTTTCATCGACTGCGCGCCCCTTTATCTCCTCCAGCGTCTCGCGCAGCTTCGGCAGGATGAGCGCCTTCGGACAGCAGTAGGACACAAGGCACAGCACGTGGAACTCATACCCCGTCACGGGCGGAGAATCGAGCTTGCGCAGATCGCCTATCTCGCTTATTATGCGGCAGACCTCGTTATGCTCCGCCACGGCGCGGCGGATGGACGCGTCGGATATGTCCGTGCCGTATCTCTCGTGCAGCGGCTCCAGCAGCTTTTTGGTGAGCTGGTTTTCATAGTGCCGGAGTCCGTGCTCCGTCACCTTGAAGGGCACGTCCACATATGAGACGAAGAATTCCGGCCTGTCCACGAGCTGCAAAAGCTCAAAATGCTCCAGCGCGCGGTTCATTTCCGAGCAGGTCTCCGTTCCGGCCAGCGCCGAAAGGAAGCTGTACCCGCCCTCAATGCCGCGCTCCACCAGCGCCTTGGAGTAGCCGCACAGATAGTTCGTGAGATAATAGGTGGAGATGTCCATCGAACCCGTGTGCGGCGCGCGCAGGCGCACGGAAAAGCAGTTGTCCAGATTCAGAAGGACCTCCGGCATGTGATAGCAGGTGTAGCCCACGGCGTGCTGCCCCTGCGCGTCTGCCGCGCGCACAAGCTCGTTCGCAGCCTCGTCCAGAAGTCCTTCAAAGTAGATGAGATGCTTTAGGTCTCTCATTGCCCTTCCCCCAGTCGTGATATATTTTGTTTTCCGGTTAAAATTTTACCCTCGGTTGACAAGGACACACACGGTTTTGACGGGCAGAAAGAACGCCCATACATCCTCAAAGGCCTTGCAAATACACAAAGTATTCCCTGCGGCCTT
>ENA-OUQF01001173-OUQF01001173.1-human-gut-metagenome-genome-assembly--contig:-NODE-1173-length-16414-cov-4.609145_pt1 | contig 16414 bp, 10 predicted proteins | sample MGYA00237947_ERZ548826 | MGnify/ENA primary metagenome ERZ548826 (study PRJEB26490, sample SAMN05194701) | human gut metagenome | biome: terrestrial biome; feature: human-associated habitat; material... | reverse complement strand
GACTTCATTCAGCTGGAGCCTGCAAACAATTTTGCGCATAAATCTTGACACTACCAGCACCAAAGGGCCGGCAAAGCTTATTTTGCGGAACGAAAATACATTTTCCGCGTCTACTATTATATATCGTATTATGGTTTTATAAAATGTGGGGTGCCGTATGAAAAAAGTGACCGCCATGCTTCTGACACTGTGCATGCTCTTCGCCCTCGCCGCCTGTGGGAGAGAGGAACCAGCCCGAGCCGTTCCGTCAGCGGAAGCGAACGCCCACACGCCCGGCGAACAGGCCGCGGCGGGGGAGGGTGAGGGCGTGCCGGTGCTGCTGTCACAGCGCGTATATCCGTTTCCCGCCGGGTGCACGGTGCGCCGCGCGGCGCGGATAGGAAACCGCCTGCTCATTGCCGGTTACAGCGACGGAACGCCGGTGCTGGGCATGGTGGATATTACGCTTTCCCCCGACGGAACTGCCGCCTTTGGGGAGACGAAAATGCTGGCGCTGGATACGGCTTCCCCGTACAATGAGTCGCTTAAGGGCATTGCCGCGGGCGGCGACGGCTGCTTCTACCTGCTGACCGGGGAGCACGCCCCGGTCTACATGCACAAGGATGAGCTGCGGACGAATGACGCTTATCAGGGGCGCCTCGCGGTGACGAAGCTCTCGCCCGTGGGGGAAACGCTGGACAGAATGGAGATAAACGGCTGGCCGGAGGATAGCTGCTATGGCCTCGCGGTGGACGCCGCCGGGCGCATATACGTGCTGGGCGCAGACTATGTCGCCTCCTTCGAGTGGGGAAGCGATGATATTGCCATTGTCAAGAAACCGGACTGCACAATGAACTCCATCGCGCTCACCGCACAGGGCGTTGTGATATCGCTGTGGGAGCGGGCCGGGAACCAGTACTATCTGCTGGACAGTCCCCAGACGCTCAAAGAATTGGCCTTTGAAGATCCGGGGGATGAGCCATGCGTGAGTGCCGGGAACATGACCATGTGTCAGGGGCTGGACGGGGAATATATCATCTCATCAAACAGCCGCTTTGCGGCGTGCGACGTCGCGTCTGGCGCTGTGTTGGAGCTGTACCAGTGGGACTACACGGCTTTCCCGGCGGGGGCGGAGTCTGCCTGCCGTCTGGGGGAAAGCGCATTCGTGTGCACCGTTGGGGAGGACTTCCTGCTCTCGACCGCGATGGTCACGCGCCCCAAAACGGAAAGAAGCGTTGTAAATATAGCCGCCCTTGACATGGAAAATTCCAATGTGGGCGGCATAGCGGCGGAATTGAATGACCGGCAGATGCAATATGAATACCGGATAATTGAGTACGGCCGGGAGGAGGCCCCGCGCCTCATCGCGGATATCATCTCCGGCGGGAAGATAGACATGGTCATCCACAATAATCTGCTGGATGTCAGCTCCGACGCCTTTCTTGACCTGTATCCGTACATCGACAGAGACCTCGGCCGGGAGAGCTTCATCCCCAACATTCTGGAAACGCTCAGCGACGGGGAGCGTCTGCATGAGCTGTGGGAGGGCGTGGAAATAAGGACACTGGCCGCCAGAACGGCCGACGTGGCGGGCAGGGAGAACCTGACGCCGCAGGATTACCGGCAGATAGTGGATTCCAGCGCCAGCTATGAGGCTGTGTTCCAGAACTTCATGGATAAGGAGAATCTGCTCGGCTGGGCGGCACAGGTGGGAACGGTGGAGTACATGAACCGCCTGAACGGCACATGCAGCTTTGACTCCGCCGGGTTTGCGGAGCTGCTGGGCTGGTGCGGCGATATGTGCGCCGCCATGCCGGAGGGCAGCGATGCTGAGCCGCTGGACATTTCTCAGGTCGTGCTCACGCTGGAGCGGGTATCCGACCCGGTGCGGATAAAGTACATAGGCCTCAACTTTGGCCAGCCTTTCACCTTCGTCGGCTTCCCCACCGGCGGACGCGGCCTGAGCTACTTCACCTGCGCGGATAACGGCAGCATGGCCATTCCCGCCAACAGCCGGAACATAGACGGGGCGTGGGCCTATATAAGGTCGCGCCTGTCCATGGAGTGCCAGAGCGGCATTGACTTCCTGCCGGTGATGCGTCAGGCGTTCACGCGGCGCACAGAGGGCGTGCTGGATCAGGCGGAGAGCCGCCAGCTTTTTGACCTCGTCTCCGCCGTGTCCGGCGCGCAGCGCTGCGCCGACAGGCAGATACTCGACATCATCACGGAAAACGGACGCATGTACCTTGCCGGTGACAAGAGCCTTGAAGAGACGGTGAAGAATATCCAGTCCCGCGCCAGCTTATATATGGCAGAGCAGTATAGATAAAACACAGAATAGAAGCACAGCCCGCCGGTCATGCGCGTTTGCACAGCCGGCGGGCCGTTTATTCAATTGTTATGCTCCTTTGCGCTGCGCATCCGGCTTACTTGCGATCCACCGCGAGGCCGCCGTCGAGGCAGAGCGCGTCGAGCTTTGCCTGACTGGTGGAGGTGACTGCAAGCGTGCAGCCCTCGTTTGCGAATGCCTTTGCCGTGGCAGTGCCGGAGTCGCCCGTGGCGGCAATGATGAGTACGACCTTATCTTTGAGCTTGAGATCCATTAAAGTTCTCTTTTTTTGATGAAAATTGTTGATTAGAGGCTGTGGTCAATAACGACCTTGTATTCGGCATTGTTTTTGCTGTTGAAAAGCTTGTCAAACATCTTCAAAAGCTCGTCGGCATCCAGCTTTACGCTGCTCGTGATAGTCATACCAAGCTCCTCAGGATAATCCAGCGTGAACTGATATGCTTCCTTAAACTCTGCCAGAGTAAAGAAGTTTGCGGCGTACATCACAGTGCCCTTGGAGAGCAGAAAACCGGTGTTGTAGTCAAGCGTGGGAGAGTGCGCACCAACCAGGGAGAGCGACGCGCCGCCCTTGAGCTTGGTGAGGACCTGATCCATGCCGCCCTTTGCGAGGACGCAGTCAAGAGCATATTCAAATCCGCCGGGTGCAAGCTCTTCGAGCTTTGCGTCAAAATCAGGATCCTTCATGCTCAGACAAACGTCAACGAACGGGAGCTTGTTGCAGAAATTGACACGTTCCTGACCTCTTCCGACCATGATGACTTCACAGCCGAGCTTCCTCTTCGCAACGAAAGCCGCATAGCCGCCGACAGGGCCGTTGCCCCAAATAAGAACTTTCTTGTTCTTGGGCAGATGCATCTGATCTATTGCATGAAGAGAGATCGCAATAGGCTCAATTATAGCGCCGAGTTTCAGGTCATAATCGTCGGGAACCTTGATGAGCAGGTCGCCGCGCACCTGAATATAATCGCCGTATGCGCCGGGGCGGCTGATACCGGGGCTGTCAGAAAGGAGAGAGGGGCAGAGATAGTCTCTGCCGCTGAGGCAGTACTCGCATTTACCGCAGGGATTAGTCTCCGGTGCAACAACTCTGTCGCCCTTCTTGAAGCCGGTCGTGCCGGGATCTTCGACGATGCCGCTGAACTCATGGCCTATTACGCTGCCAACGGTGCCCTCAAGAGCATACATGATGTTGTCGCTGCCGCAGATGCCGGTATAGCTTACTTTAATAAGAGCCTTTCCTTCCTCAAGGGGAGGAATTTCGGTTTCAATGTTTTTAAATGATTTAACTTTGTCTACAATGACACTCTTCATTAGTTGATCCTCCTGAATTTTGGTTTTGGTTTTTGGTGTAGTTTTGCTCTTACGCTTTGGCCTTTTTGTTCATGGGGGAAGTCTTTATGCTGAGGATGAGGAAGACCATCGTGGCGATGCCGGTGGCGCACAGCACCTTCCAGCCGGTCGTGAAGCCGCCCTCGGTGGCAAGGCACGCACTCATTGAATTTCAGAGAGATCAGTTCGCGTCAGATGCAGTACCAGCCGCCGTCAACGTGTATGATCGCGCCGATAACGGACTTGGATTCCTCTGCGGAGAGGTAGAGAAGCGTACTGTCAAGCTCACTGGGATCTTGCGCCTTGCCGGTCGGGCAGCGCATTGCGATCATCGGGGCCATGGCCTCCATTGCCTCGGCGGTGTTGACTTCGGACTGGAGGAAGCCGGGGCACATGCAGTTGACGGTCACGCCAGTCTTTGCCCACTCCGCGGCCGCGCAGCGGGTGAAGTTCACAACGCCGCCCTTGGCCGTGCCGTAGTCGCTTATCGCCATATCCATCGAACCGCCGCATGCGAGGCTGGAGCCGATGGTGATTATCCTGCCGTAACCGGCCTTGATCATCTCACGGCCGAATTCCTTCACGCAGCGCACAGTTGCGATGAGGTCGAGATCGATGGTCTTGAAGAAGGCTTCGTCGGTGATCTCGGTCAGCGGGGCGCAGTTTCCGCCGCCTGCGTTGGTGACGAGGATATCGACCTTGCCGAACTTTTCGTAGGTTGCCTTGACGAAGTTCTTGACGGAATCAGCGTCGGTGACGTCGCACTCAACGGCGAGGCACTCCACGCCGTAGGATTCGACCTTTTCCTTGACCTGTTCAAGCTTTGCAAGCCTGCGCGCGCAGATCGCAACATTCGCGCCCTCGCGTGCAAACACTTCTGCGTAGTGTGCGCCCAGTCCGGCGGAAGCGCCGGTGACGACTGCGACTCTGCCTTTGAAATCAAACATATTATTTCCTCCTGAATTTTGGTTTTGGTTTTTGGTGTAGTTTTGCTCTTACGCTTTGGCCTTTTTGTTCATGGGGGAAGTCTTTATGCTGAGGATGAGGAAGACCATCGTGGCGATGCCGGTGGCGCACAGCACCTTCCAGCCGGTCGTGAAGCCGCCCTCGGTGGCAAGGCACGCACTCATTACGGGGGCGTAAAGCGCCTGGCCGAGATACACGCCGGTCATCAGCGTGGCGGATATCGCGCCGAACTCCTTCGGGCCGAAAACGGCCTGGCCGACGATGCTGGGGATGCTCGCGCTGAGCGGGTATGCAAGCGCACCGCAGATGACCGTCAGGATGAGAATGACTGTCGTCGGGGTGATGCCGAAGATGATGAGGAATACCATGCACAGCGAGAACGCAATGCATACGATGACGGAGAATACAGTCGGGCCGACCTTGGAGAAAGCGCTGCCGACGCCGAGCATCACGAAGCCCGCGAGAACGGTGTATATAGCGTTCCAGTTGGAGGCCTCCGTGGGGGTGAGGCCGTTCATCGTCCACCACGTCGGGGAGTAGACCAGCCATGCCGAGCCTTCGCAGCCGCCCAGAAGCAGGGCGATGGCAAAGAACCAGAAGGACGGGGACTTTATTGCCTCGGCGCGGGTGACGCCGGGAAGCAGCGTGGGATCGACCTCATCGGTGACCTCGGTGCCCATGGGCTTCTGTCCCATCTTCTCCGGGTCACGGATGAGGAAGATGACGGAGAGCAGGCCGACAACGAGCAGCACCCATGAAAGTATCTGATAGCACATTTTGTAGTTCATCACGCGGAACATCTGTCCTGCGACGAACACCCATGCCGCCGCGCCGAAGCTTGCGCCGGAAAGGACAGTGCTTATCACCTTGCCGCGCTTTTCGCCGACGAACCACTGGGAAATAACGTAGGTGCACACGGCGTGCGTGCCGAAAACTATGGCGAACGAAGCCATCAGGCCCGCGAGATAGATGAACACGAGGCTTGTGACGTTCTGGCCGTCAGTTGCGAAGGTGTAGAACTGGAAGTTGAGGAAGATGCCGATGATGGAGATGAACATCAGCTTTTTCGGCCCCAGCTTGCTCAGCGCCTTCACGCAGATAAGGCTCAGCAAAACATTGCCTATCGTGTTGAACGTGCCGTTATAGCCCAGCACGGCGACGGACCAACCGGTGTATTCCGACATGGAGGGCAGGAACACGCCCAGTGTGGACGCCGCGCCAAGATTGCAGAAGATAACGAGAAATGCGCCTATTGCGGCCTTATAGCCGAAGAATTTCTTGTTTTCCATGGCTGCTCCTTTATATGATTTCCATTGCGGCGTAGTAGCCTTCTCTTATCGCGTTGCCGCACTTGCCGGGCTTTGCGCAGTCGCCGACGACAGTGGTCTTGGTGGGGTACTTGTAGCGTATCGTGTCGGCAAGCTCCATGTTGGGCTTTCTGCCGAACGCGGCGACGATGACGTCCGCGGGGACTGTCTCGCGCGTGCCGTCGAGCTTTTCTATCTCAACGCCGGTGTCGTTGATGCCCACGACCTTGGAGTTCACAAGCGTCTTTATGCCGTACTCGGGGATGAGGCGGACAATGCTGTAGGCGTTGAGTGCGTTGACATCCGCGCCTATCTTATCACGCATTTCAATGATGGTGAAGCTGCGGTCGCCGAGGGGGGCGTACTCAAACGCGGTGTCGATAGCGGACAGGCCGCCGCCGCAGATGACGACGTTCTTGCCCTCGGGCAGGGCCTGACGCTTATGCACGTCGTATACCTCAATGACCTTGGGATTGTAGATGCCGGGGATGGGCGGAACTACCGGCTGAGAGCCGGTGGCGACGACGATGCGGTCTGCCTCAAGCAGCACCTTGTCGTCTGCGCTTATCTCGCAGTTCATGTGCACGCGCACGCCCAGCTTTTCAAGCTGCACCTGATACCAATCGATAAGCTCACGCATACGGTGCTTGAAGTCGCCGGTGGAAATGGTCCTGAACGTGCCGCCGAACACATCGCCCTTGTCGTAAAGATCGACCTGACAGCCGCGCTCCGCCGCGCAGCGTGCGGCCTCAAGGCCGCCGGGGCCAGCGCCGATGACGACGACATGGGTGGGCTTGCTTACGGGGGTGACTTCCATATGGGTCTCAAAGCCGGTGTTGGGGTTTACCGCGCAGGAGACCTGCGTGCTGCGGCCGAATATGCGGCCGATGCACTCCTCGGTGCAGAGGATGCACGGGCGGATATCCTCGCGGCGGCCTTCGCGGATCTTGTTGGGCCACTGCGGGTCGGCGATGCACTGACGGCCGAACTGGACGAGGTCGAGCGTGCCCTCCTCAAGCTGCCTGACGGCGGACTCGATAGTCAGCGCGCCGGAGTTTATCATGGGCTTGGTTATGTAGGGGCGTGCGGCTTTGGAAACATGCTCAAACACGTTGTCGCCGACGTACTTCGTGGTGAATATGAAGTCGTTTGCCTCGTAGGAACCCGCGTCGGTGTCGAACACGTCAACGCCCGCGGCCTCAAGGATGGGGAGAACATCCATGCAGTTGGTCAGGTCGAACGCGCCCGGATTCTGGTGGTCGAGAGAAATTCTGAAGAATATCGGGAAGCTGGGGCCGACGATCTCGCGCACGGCCTGAATTATCTCGACTGCAAAGCGGCAGCGGTTCTCCACACATCCGCCGTACTCGTCGGTCCTGCGGTTCCACTTCGGGGAGAGGAACTGCTCGATGAGGTATGCGTTGTGCGCGTGTATTTCGATCGCGTCAAAGCCGCACTTGAGGGCGAAGTCCGCCGCGACCTTGTAGTTTTCGATGCACTTCTTTATCTCTTCCTTTGACATCTCGCGGCAAAGGATGTTGGGGTCATAGTATGCGGGATTTTCGGAGGCGGAGACGAGCGCCTCGTCCGCGCCGCGGCCGAGAACTGCGTTTCTTCCCGTGCCCGGGCTGAGCTGGAGGCAGAACTTCGCGCCCCAGCGGTGCACGCGCTCCACCATGACGGTCGTCTTGGGAATGGCGTGTATATCCCACACGGCGACAGAGGGGGAACCCTGGCACAGTGCCTCGGATACGAATATCGCGCCGGTCATTATCATGCCCGCGCCGCCCTTGGCGCGCTCCTCGTAATAGCGCATTCCTTCTTCACTCTCGGTCCCGTCCTGCATGGGCGTGTACGTGCCCATGGGGGACATGACGATGCGGTTTCTGAGAGTCATGCCGTTTATCTTTACCGGCTCCCAGAGCTTTGAATAGTTGATCTTCTTGTTTTTCCAATCGGTTATTTCCTGATGGACGACAAATCCGTTCATATTAGGTTTTCCTCCTTTGTGGTTGAAAATCGTCAAAACTTCAAAATCGTTCAAACTGTCCGGATCAGAAGAACGAACTTTTTAAGTTTCCCCGTTCGGGAAAAGCTTTCCCTTTTCGCATTTTTATCATAGGGCATTGTGAAAGCAAAAGCAATATGCGTTTTGTGGAGATATCATCACAAAATTTGCTTCAAAATTCACAATTGGCAAATTTCCTTTGAGTTCAGACGGGTTTTGAAAACTTGGCTATTGTGACAAATGCGGTAAACGCTGCAGCCTTTTCCCTGAAATGTTTACGTGGATTTTTTGACAAGCCTTTTGCGCTGTGATAAAATCTTAATATAGAGAGATAAATTTCGGTTAAATATCGGGTTTGAAGGAGGGGATATCTTGCGGCATCTGGATAACGACCTTCTGCGTGAAACGGTTCTGGGCATGGTCTTTGAGCACGCGACGGTGCAGGATATGTTTGCAAGGGTGTTTGAGCTGTTTCAGCTCCCGCTCAATTATTTCGACACTTCGTTCAGGCTTGTCGCCAATGCGCTGCCGTGCCGGCCGTTTTACTTTGACGCGTGGGAGAGCTTCGCGTCCAACGGCTGCGCAAGTCAGGAGGAGATAGACGGCGGGAATTATCTTATATATCAGGAGCAGATGAACGCCCTCGGCCGTTCCGCTATCTTTGACAGCGGGAACTGCGCGGTTTACCATCAGGCCTGCGGGCCGGTGAAGCTGAACGGTTCGCTCATCGGCTATATGGGGACGATGATCCTTGACGCTGTGCCGGAGGACGTTATTGAATTCAACGATATAATGATAAGCGCGATAGAGACCCTTGCGCGGAATGAGCAGAAGAACCGCCTCGCCGATACGGCGTCCATGGTCCTGGACATCAGTTACTTTCTCCGCCCGGACACCGCGTCGAAGCTGGAGGAGGAGGCCTTCGCGGCGCAGTATAAGCCGCCGTATGTTTTAGTGGCGCTTTCGGCCTATAACGCCTCTCTCGCAACGCTGAAATATGTGCAGGATCTTATCTGCCGCGGCTGCGATTCCGTAACGGGCACGACGTATCAGGATCTGTATCTGTATCTTATCAAGTATGACTGCACCGCGGTCGGACAGCGTGAGTTTGAAGCCGCGCTCAATGATATCGCGGCCCGCTATAATCTCTACGGGGCCATATCGGATGTGTTTTTCAGCAGCAGCCGCATAAGCGCACAATGTGCGCAGACTATGGAGGCGCTTTCCGTCGGGGCTGCGGAAAAGCCCGTTATCAGGTTCACGGATGTTTATCAGGACCTTATCTGTATGCGCACGCTTGAGCGCTTTCCGCTCGAAAGCTGCATCCAGCCCGAGACGGCGAAGCTGCTTTCGCTCGACCCGGTATACTGCGAAACGGCGAAGGTGTACGCAGGCTCCGGCGGCCGCCTTTCCGCGACGGCGGCAAAGCTCAAGGTGCATAAAAACACCGTGCTCAACCGCATCGAGAAGATAAACGAGCTGTGCCGGCTCGACCTTACCGACAGGGCGGCCGCGTTTTCCTTCCAGCAGCAGCTCATGCTCATAGAGACCTTTGACCGGATGGGAGGCGGGGCCGTATGAGTGTGGATTTTAAGAAAGGGCTGTGCGCCGTCCTTCTGGACGAGCTGCACAATTATGAAAGCGCGCAGAAGTTATGCGTCAGGCTCAGCGAGTTTTCGGGCCTCTTTGTTGAGCTTATAGACTTCGGCGGCTGCGGCCTGTCCGGACGCAGTGAGCTTCCCGGCGCTGTGACGCCCGGCGGCTACCGCGCCGCGAAAAAGCAGATGATCCAGCAGCTTTTCACGGATATCTACGACCGCCGCATGAAAACCGGCGCTGTGGACGGCTATATTTCCACGGCGAAGCTGATAAGCTGGGACGGCATTCCCGTCGCCGTCGGCATAGTCCTCTATCCCTCGCAGGAGCGGGACGGTGACGCCGCCGCGCTGCTTCTCCAGATGGAGAACTTCTGCCGCTACGTCTATACGGGCGACCTGTCTCTCAAGCCCGAGGACGCCGGTTCCTCCGACGTCTTGTCGCACTTGCTGTTTGACACGGACCCGGACATTGCCGCTCTCGTGTCGGCGCTGCTTCCGTCGTATAAGCGCCACGCGCTTGTCTCCGCCCCGTATATCGCGCTGAATTTTCAGGCGGACGAGAAAAACTCCGCCGTCTCGCTCAAGGCGGCGTATGACCGCTTCGGCGCCGACCGGCCCGACTCCTACAGGATAGTCAGGAAAAATGAATTCCTTGCGATACTGTGCAATTTCGACGTGTCGGCCCCGGAAGCCGTGCAGAAAAAGTGGGAGCATCTCAACGCCTTCTGCGAGAAGTATTCCCTCCGCTGCGGCTGCTCCATGGTGTTTTCGGACATCGCGGAAAGGGAGACGTATATAAAGCAGGCGCGGGCCGTCAACTGCCTCGGCGCGGCGCTTGGCCGCGGGCAAAGGCTTTTCCGCACGGAGCTTCTGCTTCCGGAGCTTATGGCGGAAACGGCCGCCCGCAACGACCCGCAGGGCAGTCTTATCCTCAGTGAGCTGCTGGCGCTGCATAAATACGACGCGGAGAACAGTTCCGAGTATCTGCGCACGCTTGAGGTCTATCTCACCAACGGCAGAAGCATGACCGACACCGCCTCCGCGCTGTTTATAGACCGCAGCACACTGAAATACAGGCTCAATAAGATACAGGACATGACGTTTATCGACTTTTCCGACGACGCCCGGTGCAGCGCGCTGCTCATGAGCTGCCTTGTCTACCGCAGTCATAAGCGCAGAGCTGGACTGTGAGAGGCCGGAACCATCACGCGCCGGACATATGCGAAAGCCGATTCGCAGCCCAAATCCGGTCTGTTCCTCAAATGCATCCAAGATAAAATTTCGCCGCGGGCAAATAATGCCCGCGGCGATAGTGATGTATTGCGCGTGTCAACGGATTTGCTATTTTATATTGTTTCAAGACCAAAATATGCTATAATAAAAACAAAAAATAGATATCGGAGGCGCATTATGGATACTCCCGTAGAAAACGAGCAGAAGATATTTAAACTCACTATTACGGCTGACAGCGTTGATTCCACTGATCAGCGCTTTGACATGGATGATTTGGGTCTCGGTGATAACTACAGGCCGCTGGGCGCGATATTTCAGCGTGCCGACGGTAAAGAGGTCACACGTGCGTATAGAAAGGGCGAGCGAAGGAACTCGAACCAGACGCTTCCGCGGCTGGCATGTCAGGTTTTTGAAAAACAGCTTGCAGGTCTGTCTGTTGAGGAAAAAGAAAGCTTTCCAGTCAATCGGTATAAGTCGCCGGGTGAATTGATTTGCGGTATTTATTCCAGCGTGGCTGAATACAAAAAGCATAGAAACTCGTTGGAATATTTGACTTACAGCTACGATGATGGTCGGCTGTTTGTGTTTTACAGTTGGAATATCTTCTCCACAATTATATTTGTCAGGGAATGTCTGCGGCGCTTCGGCAGTCCGGGAGATAAATTTATTCTTACATACCGCGATAAGGACGAAAAGGAAACCGGGACGGATGAAGCCGGGGCCGTTGCGCAGGGAGAGCCTGCGCAGCAGTTCAACGGATACAGAAACCACTTCTCCGCCATGCTGCTCGAATCCAAAAATCTGATATTCCGCGGTGCTCCGGGCACCGGAAAGTCATACCTTGCCAGAGAAGTTGCCGCGGATATTATCAGTAACGGCTACTTCGACGAATACAGGCTCCTTACGGATGAGCAGAAAAAACAGATGGAGTTTGTTCAGTTCCACCCAAGTTATGATTATTCCGACTTTGTGGAAGGGCTAAGACCTAATTTGGGTGCAGACGGCACAATGGGCTTTGAACTCCGCGACGGCGTCTTCAAAAAGTTTATAGCGCGTGCAAGGAAAAATTACGAGGATTCCATGAAGCCTGTGGAGGCCATTCAGAAAGAAATGTCCGCGCAGGATGCGTTGAATGAGTTTTTCTCGGACATTGAGCTTGGAACGGATACGTTTAAAACCATTACTGGCAATGAATTCACGATCACAAGTGTGGATGACAGGCATATCAACATCTCTATTCCCGGCAATGCATCCATAAACAGACTCTCCCTCAATATAGAGGAAGTCCGTTCAATGCTTGAGGCGGACGTGAAATTCACGAAGATCAAGGATGTTACGGCTTTCTTCGGAAAGACCTTTGCAATGCAGGCGTACTCATATGATTTTGCGATTTATGGTGCAATCAAGAACAAAAAGCGCGCCGTTGCGAAGCCGACCACGCGGCCGGAGAAGCTGAAGAATTACATCTTCATAATAGACGAGATAAATCGCGGAGAGATATCAAAAATATTTGGAGAGTTGTTTTTCGCCATCGACCCGGGGTATCGCGGAAAAGCCGGTGAGATATCAACGCAGTATGCCAATCTGCATCCCGATCCAGAAGAAAAGTTCTATATCCCGGAAAATGTCTACATAATCGGAACGATGAACGATATAGACCGTTCCGTGGACAGCTTTGACTTTGCAATGCGCCGCAGATTCCGCTTTGTTGAGATCAAGGCGGATGACCGGCTCGAAATGCTTGCCTCTTTGGACGACGATGCGCTTGAGGATGAAGCCATAAGGCGCATGACGGCCCTCAACAGGGAAATAGTCGGCGTCGAAGATCTGAATGAGAACTATCAGATCGGCGCGTCGTATTTCCTCAAGCTGAAATACCTGACATTTGATCAGCTTTGGACGGACTATCTTTCGCCGCTTCTGCATGAATACATACAGGGAATGTATGATGAAGCCGGTATTATGAGCAGGTTTGCGAAGGCGTATGGCTATATCGAGCCGGATGAGGGCGATGCTGATGGAGATGTTCAGAATTAAGGATAACTGTGCGGAAAAGAAGGTAAGCTTTTCTGGAATACCGGTCCTGACAAACAAAATCGCGGGGAAAACGCTGGAGCAGCTTGAGCGGGATGGCGTTTTTGTGTTCCCGGAGCTTGTAAGGGAGGCTGATGATTTGACGCGAGATCAGATGATACTGCAAGGCGTAAATGATTGCTACCGCACCGGAAATGTTATGGGCTTTATCGGCTGCGGCAATGAGCGTCTTGTGATAGGCTCCCGATTCAGCGATGACGGCAGCGACTTTTTTCTGCACTATCTCCTTGACAGAGTACTGGATATCCCGAATGTTGTGGATCTTGAGACCGACACCAGCCGGGACAGCGGACTCTTCAATTTCCTTCTGTTTCTCTTTCCACATTATTTGCGTTCGGCGATGCGGAAAGGGCTACTCAAAAGCTATATCTGCCACGGATATAATGACCTGAATGTAAAGGGAACGGTTGATGTCGCTAGGCACGTTAAGACGAACACCCCGTTTGTGGGAAACGTTGCATACAATCAGCGTGAGTTTTCCTGTGATACACCCCTCACTGAGCTCGTGCGCCACACGATAGAATTTATAAGAAGGAAACCGTATGGGAACAGTCTGCTCCTGCGTGTAAAGGATGAGGCGGCGTCTGTTGTGAACGCAACGCCAAGTTATAAACCGTGTGACCGGCAAAAGATCATTGATGAAAACAAGAAAAATCCGGTGAGACATGCATATTTTCGGGAGTATACTGCGCTCCAACGGCTCTGCCTGCTGATCTTGCAGCAGCGCAGGCATGGGATCGGCACAGGTTCCAGACAAATCTACGGCTTGCTGTTTGACGGCGCGTGGCTGTGGGAGGAATATATCAACATGCTGATACGCGGCGCTTTCTATCACCCAATGAATAAGGCCGGCAGCGGCGCACAGCGGTTGTTTGACGGTAATATCGGCTTGATATATCCTGATTTCATCGGTAAAGATTCAGAGAAGAGAATCATTGCGGATGCAAAGTATAAGCCGCTTGATAATATCGGCGGCAGGGATTATCTGCAACTGCTTGCTTATATGTTTCGGTTTGACGCAAGGCAGGGTTACTATCTGTACCCCGAGGCGGAGGGGAAAAGCGATTTGCTTTTACGGCTGAACAGGGGAGTGTCATATGAAATGAACGTATCTCCGCGGAATGATGTATGCCTTATAAAGCATGGCCTGAAGATCCCCACCGGCGCGGAAAATTACGATGCGTTTGTAACGGCAATGAAAATCAGCGAGAGCGAGTTTTGCAAGATATTTGCTGAAAATTAAGGCTTCAAAGCGTCAGCAGGATCGAACAGTAAGAAATAAAGCTGTTCTTCTTCATGCGCAGTTTGCAGACAGCATACTTGCACACGGATACTGCCTGATATCATAACGTGCGCCGCAAGGCCAGCATAGCTGGGCTTGCAGACAAGTCAATACCTACATGAATATACGCCAAACAAATAAAAACAAAAAAAGAAAAAAGTCATGACCGATAATAAAACGCCGGTCATGACTTTCTTTGTTGATCCTTAATATCTCGACAAGAATATGCCATACACAGATAAATGGAACAGAAATGGCGCGACCTATCTATATATATTATAATCAAGAATGCTGCATTCTCTTCAGCTTTCTCCACAGCGTAGTTCTGTTTATTCCCAATATCTCCGAGGCTTTTGTGCAGTTTCCACCGGTGATTTCGAGCGCACGCATTATTCGTTCGTCTTCCGAAAGCAGCTCTGAGATGTTGGCCGCTTCCGTATGCGGCTCGGCGCTGTACTGCGGCGGCGTTCTGACCCCGCCGCGGCGAACCAGCTCTTCCGTAATACAGCTCAAAAGCTCACTTTCTTTATCATAGGGGCTGACGATTGCAAATATCTGATAGGCAAAGTTTTCAAGCTCTCTCACATTTCCCGGCCAACTGTACCCGGTTAAAACCGGCTCCAGCTTATCAGAGAGTTCATAGTAACGTGAGGCCAGCACCGGGTCAAGCTTTTTAGTGAATTCGAGGAACAGCGGTAAAATATCCTCGGCGTGCGCCGAAAGACACGGCACAATCAGATTCAGCACGGACAGGCAATAGTACAGAGACTCGTTGAAGCGGTGCTCACATACCAGTGTCCATAGGTTGCGCGTCGTTGCGGCAATGACCCTGACGTTGCATGGGATCGTTTTTTTTGAGTTAAGATGAGTGACCTGTTCCTCCTGCAGCGAACGAACCAGCTTTGACTGTACCGTCTGGCTGAGAGCGGCAATATCGTCAAAAAATATGGTCCCTCCATGAGCAATTTCCATAAGACCCTGGTGGATTGTCCGTTTCCCACCAGCGTATGGAATCTCCTCATATCCGAAAAGCTCGGACTCTATTGAGTCGTCGGAAGCCGCATTGCAATTTACAAAGACGAACGGATAATCGGAACGGCTGCTGGCACTGTGGATGGCCTGAGCAAGCACGGCCTTACTGCTGCCGCTGGGACCGAATATCAGCACATTTTTATCGTGCTTTGCATAGTTCTTGGCTCGTTCCAGCACACAATTGTAACTGCTGTTTCCGGATCTCACATCGTCAAAGGTGAAACGGGAAACGTATCTTCTGTTGACCAGTGCGTTTCGTATGCGGCGCTCTTGCGTCTGTATAGTGTTGATGTTATAGAACGACAGAACCGCATTTGTTGGTGTATTTCTGATGTAAATTGGATATGCGGAGAAGATATACTTCTCTCCGCAGAAATCAGCCAGAATGTTTTTCACCGGAGTAAAGCTGCGGAACAGCTCCGCAATATCGCAGTTATCCGAGAGATCAGTTATTTTCTTCCCAGCAATATCGGAAAAACCATCTCCGGAAAAAATAGACCTCGCTGTCGGGTTGCATACAAGAATACGACCAGTTTCATCCGTAAAGAGAAGACCATCCTTGACGTTGTCCAGAGCCAGCGAAAGGAATTTGTACTCCACGTCCTTACTGTGTATGCTTGAGGCTGTGTCATAGGCGAGCGTTACGTAGGATTTGAGTGACTCTTTGGGGTAAAGGAATATGCTTTCCAGTCCAAATTTCTCTGCCTCTGTGCAGGCAAGTCCGCTTCCTATTATGCACTGTGTGCCGGTGCCCATCAACTCCAGAATAATTGAATCCAGTTCTTCGAGGTTCATATACACAACGGACTTGATATCCACAGACAATATCGTTCTGAGTTCCTCAACCAAACTTGAATACTCATGGAGCGGATATATTATTACCGGCTGTGGGTCGATGGCAACAGCTTGACTGTATGCGTACAGTATGTCATAGACGCTGGGTTCGATTATAATGACCGGTTTATTTGTTAGTTTTTTCAGAATGGAGCCGCGCACGCCGCTGGATACGAGGACTTCTGCTTCATTTAATTCGGTGGGAAGGCTCATTCCATCAAACAGATCTATATCAGAAAAAAAGAAACAGTCCTCCAAACCAAGCGCATTCACGACCTGACGAATCGATTGCTCAAGCAACCCAATACTAAATACTCCTACTTTGCACTGCACATAAATCACCCCAAGTGTTGTTGTAGCATATTTCAACAGTAAATGCAACACTTTTGTTTCATAAATGTG
>ENA-OUQF01001168-OUQF01001168.1-human-gut-metagenome-genome-assembly--contig:-NODE-1168-length-16461-cov-3.777338_pt1 | contig 16461 bp, 18 predicted proteins | sample MGYA00237947_ERZ548826 | MGnify/ENA primary metagenome ERZ548826 (study PRJEB26490, sample SAMN05194701) | human gut metagenome | biome: terrestrial biome; feature: human-associated habitat; material... | reverse complement strand
TTTAGATTATTATAGAGATATTCCTTGTAATGGAAATTTATTTAGAGCTTACTATATTGCATATAATTATGGATTACTAAAAAATAAGACAGATATACTTGGTGCAATTATATTAAAGTGGTTAAAAGATTCTTTAATTAAATTAGAACAAAAAGAACAAGGTGTAATCTTTAAAAAAGAAAATACTGTTATTATCTTAAATGGTGCTAAAACAGAGTTAATTACAAATGTTAAAGAAAAAGAGATATTTGACTTGCTTTATCGTGCAAGTGGTGACGGAATATTAGAAAATAAAGAATTTGAAAGATGGTGTAGAAATAATTATTCAAAAATACTTAATTGGTTTGAAAATATTTTAAAAGAAGAAAAACAAGATTTAGTTATTAATGGATTTTTAATACCACATGAAAAAACAACTTTAAAAATATTTAAATCAACTGTATTTACAGTTACTCCTGAGATAAGAAATGAAGCCATACAAATTGCCGGTTTAAAGAAATATTTAATTGATTATACTTTAATACATGAAAGAGAAGCAATAGAAGTTTCTTTATTTGAAGATTATCTAATATTTGCACAAATGCTTGGAATTGCAAAAACTGTTGCAAAACAATTTAAAGAACTTTATCCAGACTTAATTGAACAATCACATTTTACATCATATGATAATTTTTATTATATTGCATTATGTTCAAATAATGGTATTTCTGCTGCAAATACAGCAAAAAGTAGAGCTGAAAGCTATTCTTCTGGTGGAGGTGGATTCTCTTCTGGAGGCGGAGGAGGTGGTTCCTTCGGTGGTGGTGGCGGAGGCGGTGGTTTCCGTTAGAATTCAAAAAAATAGTAGATTTTTAAATCTACTATTTTTTATTTTGGTGCACCATCGCGGGATCGAACCGCGGACCTTCTGATTAAGAGTCAGCTGCTCTACCAGCTGAGCTAATGGTGCAAATAAATAAGTTTGTTATATCAATATAACAAACTTATTATAATACTATTTAAAACTTTTGTCAATATATGAATTTATATTTTAATCAAATCGTTTTTCTATTAGACATTTAATACTATTTAATTTCCTGTTCCTACTCTAACAATTTTTTGCATTGCATTATATGTATCTTTAGAAAGAAGTGTTCTTGAAACAACCTCTCCATTTAATCTTTTAACTTTATAGGCTTCATATTTACTGCCATTATTACCATTTTGAACAACTTTTTGAGTTCCTACTGGTAAACTTGAATCATTAATATATTGTGTTGTATATGCAATTGTAGCAGTTTTCTTTGTTTCTATAGAAATATCATATTCTGTCTCTTCCCTGTGTCCCCATATTTGTATTGTAGCAACTCCTCCACTAACTGTGGTCGTAATTCTTATAGGGTATTTTCTTGAATTCTTAAATTTAAAATCTTGTGATCCCCATACAACTGTAGCATCTTTACCTCCTGGTAAATATGAAGTAATAAATTGATGATTTCTTCTCACAGTTACATCTAAATCTGCAAACACAACAGCATCATATAAAGTTGAAGATATTTGACATATACCTCCACCAAGACCATCTACAACTTTTCCACCTGAATAAGTTGCTGCCATTTTATAACCAGCTGCAATTGTTCTCTCTCCTACAGTTTGATTATATGAAAATTCATCTCCAACTAATAAAACCTTACCATTTATTTTTCCAGCTGCCAACTTTAAATTAGTTGTTCTTCCTGTATTACTAGCATTATATTTAGTTGAACATGTTCCTAATAAATCTGGAAACGCTTCTGTTCCTATATCATTTACTGTTTTATCTGGTTGTGTTATTATAAGTGGAATTTCATATTCTTCTTTTTCTTCTTCTATTATTGATTTTGCACTTTCTATATCAAAATCAATTCCTTTTACTTCTGGATATATTGTAAATGGATTATTTGTATAATATGCATCTTGTGCCTTTTTATATATTTCATTATGTATTTTTTCCAAATCAATTGCCTGTGGTTCTTTATAAGAAACTGGAACTTCTATAATTGTGCTTTTTTCGGAATTAATATTTAAAATATCTGTTACCATGTTTTTCACTTCAGATTCATTAACATCAATTCCTTTTTTTCCTGGTGTAATAATTAATTTATCATCTTCAATAACACCGAGCCACAAATCAGAACTATAATTATGTAATGTAGAATCGCTTATAACAACATTTTCTCCTACATAAGTTTCAATATATGTTGGAATATTTGGAACAGCCAAATAATCATTAACTAACCTTAATATTTCATTTTTATAAACATCAATATCTATTACTGTTCCACCTTTTCCATTTGTCCAATAAATTTCTCCTCCTGTTAAATATTCCCATATAAGCTCTTGAGTTGCCAAATAATAATTTTTATCAAAATGATCAGTATAATTATAACCAAAAAAGCTTACAACTTCTAAATAGTTTAACTTTTCTGAATTTATATTCAAAATACTAAAGTCATTAGAAGATGAATATACATTATTATTTAAAAGAATTGTTGGATCAAGACAATATGCTACTTTACCATTCACATATACTAGACCCTGTTTTCCTGTGTAAAAATCATTCCCAATTTTTCTATTTGAATAAATATTATCAATGTAATCATATGCAACATTACTATCATTATCAGCTGCACTAACTCTTAAAATACCAAGCATAAAACACACAACAAACATTAAAATCTTTTTCATAATATCTCCTTTCGGGGATATACTATAAATTTAAGTGCAATGTAAGTCAAAATACTAATTTTTATTTTTAGTACAAAATCATTTACAAATATTTAAAATCTGATATACAAATTTTATATTTAAAGCTTTTGAAATATAAAAATTTCTAAATATTTGTAAAAATGATGCTTTCATATAAATTGATACAAAAAAAGAACGCATTTCTGTGTTCAATTAAATAAATTTAACTATTTTAGAATGTATAAGTTTCATTTATTTTAATTTTTCATTTTAAAATATACTACTTATTTGACATTCCAATTTTTGCCTAAAGTTAAAGATAAAATTTTTACTTGTTATTTAGATTTTTCTGAAGATTCTTCCTCAGATATAAAAAAATCCATTCTGTCTCATCTTAACAATACTTTGCTATATGATTTTTCATAAAACAAGCATCTTTAAAAAAAGTCCATAATACCAAGTATTACGAACTTTTACTTATTTAACACACAAAGGTGTGTGTAAATCTCAATATGGGGCGCGGTGTGGGAATCGAACCCACGCATAATGGAACCACAATCCACCGTGTTAACCACTTCACCAACCACGCCATGTAACATAAGTTACATTTAATATTTTATCATAAATTAATTATTTTGCAAGTCTTTTATTTATATTTCAAGTTAAAAAGATTAGAAACTAAATCAAGTTCCACGTCATTATCAAATATAATTAGGCGATTTCTTTTGTTATATATTTTTATTCGAGTTTGATTTACAATACATGCACGGTGAGAATATATAAATCTATCATCTAATAATTCGTATAATTCTACCAAGGTATTACTTACAACATATTCATTAGTTGATGTTTTTATCGTACATTTTCTATCTTTATCTCTTTTTATATATAAAATATCATTAGCGCTCAAAGTATAAAGTATACCTTGACTCTTAAAACGAATAATATTTTTCTTTTGAATATTTGAAATTGCGTATTCTAAAGTTTGAGATAATTCTTTTTTATAATCATCTTTTTTATCTATAAAATCTAAAAACATAAACTTACTCTTTAAAATATCTTTAGTATATTTTTCATAATATGATGTTATAAATATAATCATACTATTTATGTCAATATTTCTTATTTTTCTGGCAATATCTATACCAGAATTTTGATTTACTTCAATATCTAATATATATATTTTATATTCTAGATTTGAATAAATTATTTTTATAAATTCATCATTATATTCATTAAATTCAAATTTATTATATAATTGATTATTATTAATCATAACACTATCTATAATATTTATTACCTCATCTATGAAGTATTTTTTATCATCACATACTATAAAATTTATCATACATCACACTACCCAATTCTATTTTGTTTGCAGTTGGTAAATAGAAATTTTAATAAAAAAAAGTTTTATATTTATCACTGTTTTATTTTTTTCAAATATTTTTATACTCATACTGCCTCCTAGACTATATTCTCTCATATTTTTCTTTATATGTTATCTTTTTTGTTTAAAATTGCAAAAATAAAGTCCGAAAACATATAGACAAATACCCTTACCTTATGTGTATTTTACCATATCATATACCGAGGAGGATTAATATGTATAATTATCAAAAAAATTTAGATTATTATAATTATGAAAATAATAATTATAATCAACCACTTTTTTCTAAAAATGAAAACCCAAATAGCTTATATGATCCTTATAATGGATTTATAAGTGGAAATATGTTTCCAAGTCTTTATAATGGATATAAAATGGACCCTGTCATGCTTGACGCTAATAGTGAACAAATGAGAATGTTAATCATGCTCGATTCACTATGTTTTGCTAAAACTGACTTAAATCTATATCTTGATATTTATTCAAATGATAAAGATATAATTAATTTATTTAATCAATATGTTAATGAAACAGATAAATTACTTACTGAATACGAAAATAAATATGGTCCTATTTTTGTTGATAGCAAAGCAAATATGACTTATCCATGGGCATGGGATAACTCTCCTTGGCCTTGGGAAAATAATTAGGAGGTTAATATGTGGAAATATGAAAAAAAATTAGAATATCCTGTAAATATTAAAAACAAAGATTTAAAAATGGCAAAGGCTATGCTTGCACAATATGGAGGGCCTGATTCAGAACTTGCTGCTGCTTTACGTTATATGAATCAAAGATATACTATGCCTGATGATAATGGTAAAGCTTTGTTAACAGATATAGCAACAGAAGAATTAGCACATCTAGAAATGATTGCTGCAATGGCTTATCAATTAATGAAAGGTGCTACAATCGAAGAATTAAAAGCAGAAGGCCTAGGTGGAAACTTTGCACAACATGATAGTGCTTTATTTCCTGTCGATGCAAATGGAGTACCATTTACAGCTTCATATATTGAAGCAACAGGAGATTTTATTGCCGATATTGAAAGTGATATGGCAGCAGAACAAAGAGCAAGAGCCACATATGAACACTTAATGGATATGACAAATGATATTGATGTTTTGGCACCATTGTCATTTTTAAGACAAAGAGAAGTTGTACATTATCAAAGATTTAAAGAGCTTAGGAATTATTACTTAGAACAAAAAAAATAATATTTAAATATTATCTTTTGTATAAAATATAGCATCCGGCTTCATATTAAATATAGTAGCTATTTTAAAAGCCATATCATAAAATAATCTACGTTTTCTATTTTCAATTTGTGAGTAATAAGATGGCGTTATTTTTAAGAGTTTTGCCATATCATATATGGTATAGCCTTTTTCTCTTCTAATAATTTTTAATTTATTAGTATCATTCATAAAATCACCATTCTTATTATACATTTTTATAGACTATTCGTCCATAAAAATATTTATGTTTCTGTGAGAAAATTAAATTGGTGGTAGCAATGAGTAAAGATTCAATTGATATTTATAATACAATAGGAAAAAACATAAAAAAATACCGAATTCAAAAAGGTTGGACACAAAAGGAGTTAGCAGAACAATTATTACTTAGTGATAGCTTTATAGGAAAATTAGAATCTGTTACTCGTCAAACATTATCAATAGACACTCTTGAGCAAATTGCAAATGCATTAGATGTTGATATTCAAAGATTTTTCGATAAATAAAAAATTTCTCGTATGAGAAATTTTTTTATTTTCTACTATCAAATTTTTTTCTTTCTTGTGTATTTAAAATACGTTTACGCATTCTGAATGATACTGGTGTTACTTCTACTAGTTCGTCAGCATTTATATAATCAAGACAATACTCTAAAGTTATAGCTCTTGGTCTTTTTAACACAACAGTATGATCTTTTCCTGCACTACGCGTATTAGTTAAATTTTTACCTTTAACAACATTTACAGCTAAATCGTTGCTATGACTATGTTCACCAACAATCATTCCTTCGTATACATCAACACCTGGTTCAATAAACATAACACCACGATCTTCCAATTGTCCAAGTGCATATGCTGTTGATTTTCCATTTTCCATAGAAACTAAAACACCAAGTTTACGTTCTCCAACTGTTTCTCCTGCTAAACGTCTATACTCTTTATAGGTATGATTTAACATTCCATATCCTTTTGTCATTGTCATAAATTCTGTTGTAAATCCAATTAAACCTCTTGATGGTAATACATATTGTAGACGTACTTGATTTTCATGAGTAGTCATATTTTCCATAATACCTTCTCTATTACCTAAGGCTTCAATTACAGTTCCAACATACTCTTCTGGACAATCAATTTGAACATCTTCATATGGTTCACACATTACACCATCTATCTCTTTTTTTATTACTTGTGGTTTAGATACTTGTAATTCAAATCCTTCACGACGCATATTTTCAATTAAAATAGATAAATGTAATTCTCCACGACCTGATACAATAAATGATTCACTATCATTTGGCTCAACTCTAAGTGATACGTCTTTTTCTGTTTCTTTTATTAATCTTTCTTCAATTTTTCTTGCTGTTAAAATTTTACCTTCTCTTCCAACAAATGGTGAAGTATTTACTCCGAAAGTCATTTGTAATGTAGGTTCATCAATTCTAAGAAGAGGTAGTGCATCTTCAGAACCAACTTCACATACAGTTTCACCAACACTAATATCAGGAAGCCCTGCAATTGCAACTATATCTCCTGCTTCTGCTTCTTCTATTTCAATTCTTTTAAGACCTAAAAATCCAAATAATTTCTGTATTCTAAATTGTTTAATAGAACCATCTAATCTAACACATGAAGCCATTTGGTTTACCTTCATTTTTCCTCTTTTTACAACTCCAATTCCAATTCTTCCAACAAAATCATTATAGTCTAAAAGAGCTGGTTGAAATTGTAATGTTCCATCTAGTGATACTTGTGGTGCTGGAATATAATCAACTATCATATCCAAAATTGGATCCATTGTTTCTTTTTGTGTTGAAATATCTGGATCTAAACTGGAAGTACCATTTAAAGCTGATGCATATACAACAGGGAATTCAAGTTGATCTTCGTCAGCACCAAGTTCAATAAATAAATCCAAAACTTCATCTATTACTTGAGCTGGACGAGCAGTTGGTTTATCGATTTTATTTACAACAACGATAGGTGTTACTCCTGCTTCTAAGGCTTTTTTAAGTACAAAACGTGTTTGAGGCATAGTTCCCTCATATGCATCTACAACAAGTAATACTCCATCAACCATATTCATTATACGTTCTACTTCTCCACCAAAATCAGCATGTCCTGGAGTATCTAGAATATTAATACGGCATCCATTATGGTCTATTGCTGTTGTTTTTGCAAGTATTGTTATTCCTCTTTCTTTTTCAATATCATTGCTATCCATTACTCTTTCATCAACTTGTTCATTTGCTCTAAATGTACCTGACTTTCTTAGTAATTGATCTACTAATGTAGTTTTACCATGGTCAACATGGGCAATGATAGCAATATTTCTTATATTTTTCATATATACACTTCCTCACATAATCCTTGGTATTATAGCATAGTCAATCCTTATAAGTCAATGAATACAATTTATATATATATTGTTTTTTTATTTATATTGAATTATTTATTAATTTATTGTTATAATTACAAAAGAAGGTAGATATTATGAAAAAAATAAAAACATTATTAATAATTATAATAACTTTTTTTTCTTTTACAACATATACATACGCCGCACAAAAATATGAAGTTACACTTTATAAATGTGTAGATGGTGATACAGCTTGGTTTGATATAAATGGAGAAAAAATAAAAACTAGATTTTTAGCAATTAATACTCCAGAATCTACAAATAAAATCGAAGCTTATGGAAAAGAAGCTAGTGAATTTACGTGTAAAGAACTAACACAAGCTAAAAAAATTGAAATTGAATATGATGATAATGCCACTAAAACCGATAAATACAATAGAGATTTAGTTTGGGTATATGTTGATGGAAACCTTTTACAAGAAAAATTAATAGAGTCAGGGCTTGCTGAGGTAAAATACATATACGGAAAATATAAACATGTTGATGATCTTAAATCACTTGAAAAAACGGCCAAAGAAAATAAAATAGGTATATGGAGTAATAGTAGCGAAAATATTGAAACATCAAAGTATATTATTATCTTACTGTTTATTTTCGTTATTTGTTTATTTAGTGCATCTAGTAGAAATAAAGTTAAAAGAAAAGTTAAAAACAAAATTAAAAAAGAATTAAAAAAAGCTTATAAAAATCTATAAGCTTTTTTAATTAAAGTATTTTCTAAGTAAATAATCCATTGTTATTTTAATATCTTCAAAAACATTTAATTCATCTAATTCTTCTCTTGTAAACCATTTTGCTGCAATAGTCTCTTCATCATCTACATATGGTTCTGTATTACCAGATGGTATTCCAAAATATAGAATATCAACTTGAACATAGCCTTCTTTTCTATTACATTGAATTCCAAGTGGTCTTATAAAATCGTCTTCTCTTGGAAAATGTTCTCCAAGAATTTTAACTTTTATATTTGTTTCTTCAAATACTTCTCGCATTGCAGCTTCTTCTGGAGTTTCATTATGCTCAAGATGTCCTCCTGGTTGAACCCATTTCTTAAATTCTCTATGTTTTACTAATAAAATTCTTTTTGTTTCTGGATCAATAACAAATATGGATGCACATAATTCTTTGTTCATATTATCACCATATTTATTATAACAAACGTTTTTTATAAGAACAAATATTTATTCAAGAACATTGTAAATGTTTACACTATTATTTTTTTCATATACAGTTATTTTATCGTTTATATCCAATGTAGCAAGTAATATCTTATTTAAATTATTATATCCTTTAACTTTTAATTCATGTAAAACCCATTCGTCATCTTTTTTCATATTTTTGATATTATTTTTCATAAGTTTTCCATCTATTACAACATTTGCACATAATCCTTCTTTAGGAACTTTCAAATTTAATATTTGAGGTGTTGCTGGTTTATATTCTGCTTTAGGCAAAATACTAATTTTACCATTTGCTTCCATAATTGCATACTCAATTTCTTCTAAATTAAAATAACCATTAGATCTACATTGTTCAAGAAGATCATTTACATCAATTTTAAGTGAACGAAGTGGTTTTTCTAAGAGTTTACCATTTTGAATAATAACTGTTGGTACTCCAAATATTATTCTTCTTATAGTAATACTTTTAAGTGACAAAATAGAAACAAAAAAAGATGCTAGTCCAAAAACAACTATCGCCATTACGCCATTTAAATACTGTCCATCTAAATTCATTGTCATTTCTGCCGTAAAGTTTCCTATTGAGATTCCAATAACATAATCAAATAAACTTAGCTCTGATACTTGTTTTTTTCCAATTATACGTGTTACTAGAAATAATGTTACAAGTGAGAATATACTTCTTGGGATAATTGATAAACATTCCATCACTGAATTTTGCATATAAATCACCAGTAATATTATTTAACAAATAAATATAAATATACAAAAAAATAAATCAATTATGTGATTTATTTTTTAAATTATCTATCTTTTCTTTAAATTTCTTCTTAACATCATCTTTATCAACTACAACATTTGTTGTTGCAACAAAGGTAATAACTATAACAAGTAGTATGCCGTATATAATATATCCTAAAAGTGCATCTTTAAGCACATATACAATTGATGCAGTCGCAAATAGAATATCAATTATATAAATAATAATTACTGTCGCTCTTTGTGATAAATTTCTATTTAATAATTGATGATGTATATGATATTTATCACCTTTTGTTATTTTTTCACCTTTTATTGTCCTACGTAAAATTGCGAATAGTGTGTCAAGTATTGGAATTGCTATTACGAAAAGTGGAATAATTAATGATGACATTGTAACATTCTTAAAACCAAATAAGGCAACAACAGAAATCATAAATCCCATCAACATAGATCCAGCATCGCCAGCAAAAATAGATGCGGGATTAAAGTTATAAACTAAAAATCCTAAAATTGACCCAGCCATAACAAAAGCAAGAACAAAATCAAGACCTGTTTTACCCTGAATCGTTGCAATAATTCCGATTGTTAAAAAATATATTGCACTTATTCCGCCTGATAATCCATCCAAACCATCAATTAAATTAATACAATTAATACATCCTAAAATAAAGAATAATGTAATTGGATAGGACCACCAACCGAATTCAATATATATACCAAAAGCACTTATATCTTGAATCAAAAGTTTTCCATAAAACACAACTATAGATGTAGCTACTAACTGTCCTATAAACTGAGTTTTGGCTGATAATTCTGTAATATCATCAATTACACCGACAAGTACTAAAATAAAACTACCTATCAAAATAGCATTCATTGAAGCACTTGGTGTTCCAAATATCATATAACCAAACAAAAATCCTAAGAAAATAGCAACTCCGCCAAGTTTTGGAGTTGGTTTTTTATGAATATGTCTTCCACGTGGAATGTCAATAGCATTTATTTGTTTTGCCACCTTTTTTATATATGGAATGATTGCCACAACTAATAAAAAAGGAATAATAAGCATTAAGGCAATTCTCATTAATAATTCTTGATTCATAACTACCACCAATAGCAGTATACCATTTTGAATTAAAATTGTCTATTTTTATTTTATATCAATCTATTAAATGAATATTATCAAGTAAAATTCCTGTCCCTTCAGCTACACAAGTCAAAGGACTTTCTGCTATAAAAACAGGCACTTTTAATTCATGTGATAATAACTTATCAAATCCTTTAATTAAAGCTCCTCCACCTGTGATAATTATTCCTTTATCTATAATATCAGCTGAAAGTTCTGGTGGTGTTTGCTCTAATACAGTTTTTGCTGTTCTAACAATTGTATAAGCACTCTCTCTTAATGCTTCTTCTATTTCTGATGCATTTATTTTTATTGTGTGAGGAAGCCCCGTAACTAAATCTCTTCCTCTTACCTCCATTTTTTGTTTTAATGAATCTGGGAAAACATTTCCTATTGTAAATTTAATTTCCTCAGCAGTTCTATCACCTATTAATAATTTATACTTATCTCTTATATATTTCATTATGTCATGATCAAAAGTATTTCCTGCTACTTTAATTGATGAACTATTAACAATTCCTCCTAATGATAATACTGCTATATCTGTTGTTCCTCCGCCTATATCTATAACCATATTCCCACTTGGTCGTGATATATCCATACCAGCTCCAACAGCAGCTACTTTGGGCTCTTCTTCTAAAAATACCTTTCTAGCTCCCGTTCTCTCGGCTGCTTCTTTAATAGCATTCTTTTCAACCTGTGTAATATTAGAAGGACAACAAATAAGAATTCTAGGTTTTGAAAACAAACCTTTTCCATTTATTTTATTAATAAAATGATTAAGCATTATTTCAGTTGTTTCAAAATCTGCAATAACACCATCTTTCATTGGCCTTATTGCATGAACTTTTCCAGGTGTTCTTCCTAACATATCAAATGCTTCTCTTCCAACTGCCAAAGGTTTCTTACTATCACTATCGATGGCAACTACACTTGGTTCATTTAAAATAATTCCTTGTCCCTTAACATAAATAAGTACATTAGCTGTTCCTAAATCTATTCCTATATCTTTTGCAAACATAATAACCTCTTTTCTATAATAATTTTTGATATTTTTGACGAGTTGCCTCTCCTCCACGAATATGTCTTATATCCGTATGATACTTTAATATTTTATCAACATCTTCATATAAGTTTCTGTCGATTTTTATTAATCTCTCATGTAAATCTTTATGAACAGTACTTTTTGATACTTTAAATACTTTTGAAATTTCTCTTACAGTTTTCTCTGTTTTTATTAAATATCTAGCTTCACTAAGTACCCTTTCATTAATATCACCCATAAATTCACCCTACTAAATTATATAAATTAGCAAGGTTTTTATACCAAAAAAAGGGTTTTATCCCTAGCTTTGTTTTTGATTTAAAAAATATGTTTCTGGATTAACAGTGTTTCCAGCTACAATTAGCTCAAAATGAACATGATTTCCTAGGTCTTTTTCAACATTTGAAGTTCCACTTTTTCCAATTGTTTGACCACGTGTTACAACTTCATCTTTTGAAACAGCAACCTCACTCAAACTTTGATAAATACTAATACTATCATCAGAATGTTTTATTTGAATTGTTTTACCTAAAAGTTCGTCCTCTGTAACGTCTATTACAGTACCATCTTTTATAGAAACAACATCAAAAACAATTTCTTTGCCATATGATACTCCACTACTTTGCAAGTAAGTTCCTTCATAATAAATAAGTGCTGCTTCTTGTTCTTCTTTAGTAGCTTTATAGTCATAATATGTCTTTAAAACTTTAACATCACTATCTTTATAAGGTCTTACAAAATCCGGTTGCTCACTTATAACTGATACAGCATCATCAAATATTGTTTTAGAAACATATTTAAATTCATCTGCTTGAGAATAACTTTTATGATTTATTGAACCTTCAATTAAATAAATCGTCCCTATCAAAGAAACTACTCCTAAAGAATATATTGCATATAAAACTGGTCTTTTTAAACGCCTTTCTGCCATAATTTTTCACCTCTATTTTAAGTGTGAACAAATTATAAATATTTATGCATTATTTTTTAAAGTTTAGTAATTTCTACATCTTTATAATAATATTTTAATATTTGGTCGTATTTGTAACCTTTTTTTGCCATAGCAAGTGCTCCATATTGACTCATACCAACACCATGTCCATATCCTTTAGTATTTATTTTTATATTACTTCCAACTTGTTTTATTTCAAAAAAAGTTGAACGCAATCCTAATTTATTTCTAACATCTGTAGCAGTAAATTCTTTTTGATTAATTTTTATTTTTTTGGTTCTACCAGTACTTGTTACTTCTTCTACTTCAACCTCGATATTATCACTATACGGAATATTTAGTTTAGTACAAAAATCAGCAATACTATATTGTGCTGTATCATTAAAAACGGGAGAAACAGACTCATCCCAAGATGAATCAACACTTATGAGATATGGTAATTGTTCAACAAATACTTCTCCACTATTTTCTGTTTTACCAGCACTTGTTGAAAAAAAGAATGCTTCTACAACCTCGCCATTATAAGTTAAATATTCACCCTTCGTATCTTTAATAACACTTTTTAATTTATTCATATATTCTACATATTTATCTTGCCATTTTTCTTTAAGATCTTCATCACTTAAATAAACCTGATTAGAAACAGTGTTTACAACATCATAATCTTCCGCAACATTTAATTCCATTTTTTTTAAAACATAACTTCTAGCTGCTACAGCTTGAGCTTTTAAGGCTTCTGTATCAAAGCCAATAGGCATTTCGCCAGCTAAAACACCTTTTACATATTCTTCAAATGGAACTGTTATAATTTCATTTTTATCTTCTAATTTAACTCTAACAACTTTATTCGAAACATAATTGAATTTTATTTCATCATCTGGTTTTATTGTCGATACTATTATGTACGGAATCAGAATTATTAAAAGTATAATTACAATAATTTTTTTCATCATATCACTAGCTTTCTATTACCACACTATTATATGAAAAAAAAGACAAATAAATTGTCTCTTTTTAGCTTAAATAATCTTTGTATATAGAAAAAAATCATAAAAGAAATTAACTGTTAAATATGAAAGTGAAAATGTTAAAATTAAGTAAAATATTCTTGCTTGAATAATTCTATTTTTTTTAAATATTTGATTTATCTGAACACTATCTAATATCCAAATAACAAAGGGAACTGTTATTATATATAAAATCGTTTTAATTGTCATACTCATCAATCATTCTAACTCTTCTTACGTGACGTTCTTCTTCACTATAATCAGTTTGTATAAAATTAATAACAATTTCTTTAGCTACATCAATAGCAATGTTTGCAGATAGTGCAAGTACATTACTATGATTGTGCTCTCTTGTAACTATGGCATCCTCTTTAGTATCTACTCTAGCACATCTTACACCTTTTACTTTATTAGCTGCGATACTCATTCCAATTCCAGATTTACAAATTAAAATGCCAACATCTATTTTTTTATCTCTAACTTCCTCACCAACTTTAAATGCATATATTGGATAATCTACTGAATCTGTAGAATCTGTTCCATAGTTTATAACATTATATCCTAAGTCTTCTAAATATGAAACAAGTTTTTCTTTCATATCAACTCCACCATGATCATTTGCTATTCCAATTACCATATTGTCACCTTCCTATTATTTAGTTTTACCACTATTTTTAATTTATATTTATTTTTAATATGTTAGAGCAAACTACCATACTTTGATATTATTTTAACATAAATTGTTAAACTCAATATAATTCATTTTACTTTTTTACATTATTTTACAAAAAAAATAACAAGATTTCTTGTTATTTAGCTTCTTTATCAAATCCGTATTTTTTATTGAACATTTCAACACGTCCTGTTTTTGATACAGCACCTTGTATACCAGTATATTGTGGATGACACTTATCACAAGCTTCTAGATGTAACTCTGGCTTATTTGATCTTACTGTAAAAGTATTACCACAAGCGCATGTTACTTTTGTATCCATATATTCTGGATGAATTCCTTTTTTCATACTCATTCTCCTTCCGCCATGACTTAAATAAGTCATAGTAATTTAATGCTTTTATATTATAACAAGCTTTTTTGTAAATTGCAACTATATTTTTTAAGTATATTCAATTTATAATGCTCTTTATATTTTATGCTTATTTATGTGATACTTGTTAAATATAGAAAAACAAGATATAATAAAAAGGATGAATGTAGGTGACTTATGAAAAAAGATTCTTTTTTAAAAGGAGCACTTGTTGCTACTTTTTGTATCGTATTTAGTAAAATTTTAGGAATTATTTATGTAATTCCTTTTCATGCAATAATTGGAGAAAATGGAAGAGCATTATACAGTTATGCTTATAATATGTACATGTTATTCTTAAACTTTTCAACAGTTGGTATTCCGCTAGCTATTAGCAAAATAGTAAGTGAATATCATTCACTTGGGTATGAAGATGCTAAAAAGAGAACATATAGAATCGCTGTTAAAATTACTTTTATAATGGCAATTTTATCAACAATAGCTCTAGTTGTACTTGCGCCTACTATTGCTAATACAATTATTGGCGATATTAAGGGTGGTAATAGCAAAGAAGATATTACTTTTGTTCTTAGAGTTTCTGCAAGTGCAATCTTATTTGTTACAATGCTTAGTGGAGTTAGAGGATACTTACAAGGACATAAATATATTACAGCCTCATCCATAAGTCAAGTTATTGAACAATTTGTAAGAGTAGTTGTTATTATTGTTGGAAGTTTTGTTGCTATGAAGCTATTTGGTACAAAAGAGGCTGTTGGTATTGCAATATTTGGAGCTACTGCTGGTAGTATTGTCGCTCTTATATATCTAGAGTCCAAAATGAAAGAAGAAAGAAAAAAAGAAAAAAATATTCCGATTAAAGAAGAAGAAAAGAAATTAACTAATAAATTTTTAACAAAACAATTATTAAAATATACAGTACCTTTTATTGTTGTATCAGTTGCGGTATCATTATATAATACAATAGATATGCTTAGTATAGTTAAACCATTAATAAAGTATGGTAATCTATCTGTTAAAAATGCTGAAATGGTTCTTTCTATCATCTCAACTTGGGGAGCTAAATTAAATAGTATTGTAACATCAGTTGCTGCAGGAGTCGTTGTTGCTGTCCTTCCTAATATTACAAGTGATTATGTAAAAAAAGATTATACAACAGTTAATCAAAAAATTAATAAAACTCTTCAAATGATACTTTATTTTGTTGTACCAATGGTTCTAGGACTTTCTTTTTTAGCAAAACCTGTTTGGCAAATCTTTTATGGAACAAGTAATTTAGGTGTAAGTGTTTTCTCATATAGTATTTTTACCGCTATATTTTATTCTTTATTCTTAAATATTCATACTATTATGCAATCGGTTGATAATAATAAAGTAGCAAATATTTCAATTATATCTGGTCTTATAACAAAACTTTGTTTAACTGTGCCACTTATTATCTTATTCTCTAAAATTCCATTTATAAAAACTTACTATGCTTCTATTACAGCTACTATTCTAGCATATATTGTACCAATTACAATTAGTTTAATTTGTTTGCATAAAACACTTAATATTTCTTTTAAAGAAACATTTATAAAAGCTTTTAAAATTATGATT
>ENA-OUQF01001156-OUQF01001156.1-human-gut-metagenome-genome-assembly--contig:-NODE-1156-length-16621-cov-16.528975_pt1 | contig 16621 bp, 9 predicted proteins | sample MGYA00237947_ERZ548826 | MGnify/ENA primary metagenome ERZ548826 (study PRJEB26490, sample SAMN05194701) | human gut metagenome | biome: terrestrial biome; feature: human-associated habitat; material... | reverse complement strand
GTGCCACCAGCCGTACGATCTTGCGCACCGCGTTCGCCTCGCATTCGGCCGGGCGCGATGCCGCGTTCAACAGTGTTCGCAACAGTCGGGGATTTTGTTGCCGCGTTAGTCGCCCATTTCGCTGGTTTGGCACCGTTTCTTCTATGCCGAATCCGCCCGATATGCGATGTTGATTGTGTGGGGTAAGCTATTTTTGCCATGGTCGGTCATCTCCTGATGGTGGGTCGCGTTGCCAAGAGGCGCCGCCACTGCCTGTGATGGATGCATTTCAGTGCTTACGGCATCTGAAATTCTTCATTCGTCCTGACAGTTGTCGGCGGCCAAACCTGGTGAAACCCGGAAAGCAAGGGGTAGCATCGTCAGGAGAGCGGATGCGCCGCGTGAGAATGTACTGCAGGGAAGGGCGATGAGCGTGACTTCTGGAATTATGCTTTCAGACAATATGGGGGCTTCGAAGGACGCCATGGACGAGGAAGGCAATGCTGCCGCGGACCTCGGCTTGGTGGCGCGCATCCGGGAATCCTTCGATTCGCTGACTGCGACGGAACGTGAGGCCGCGCAGTTCATTCTGGGTCATCTGACCGACGTGCTGGTCTGCAATTCCGTGGAATTGTCGCAGTTGAGCGGCATCTCGCAGCCGACGCTCAGCCGCCTGTACCGCAAGCTCGGCTATGCGAACGCGGGCGAATTCAGACGTGACGTGCGTCGTGTCCATCGTCCTGGCTCTCCGGAGCTTTCACGGCACACCCAGTGCGACGATTTGGTCGCCGACCATCTGCGCCGTGACGAGGAAAGCCTGAAACGCACGTTTGAAGGCATCGACCGCGCGCAACTGTCATCCGCATGCCAAGCCATGGCCACGGCCCCGCATGTGGCGGTGGTCGGGTACCGCAGCAGCTATCCCGTGGCGCTGCACATGCGCGAACAGCTGATGCGGCTACGCGGAAACGTTGATATTCTGCCGAATCCAGGCCAGTCCATAGCCGAAGATCTGGTTGATTATGCGGCAGGCGACGTAATCGTCATCATCGGCGTGGGCCGGCGTCTTCCCTTCTTCTCGCGGCTCATCGACGTGATGCTTGAGCGCGGCCTGACCGTGGTGGTGATTGGCGACATTTCGGCGCGCAACGCCGTCATCGGCCGTAACGTCGCCTTCTTCAAAGCGGTGCTGAGCTCCCACGTGCTGACGAGCTTCACCGCGGCGTTCGCCCTGATCGCCCTGATGGTGGACGAAGTCGGAAAATGCCTCGTCGATACCGAAGACGAGGTGCACGCGCGTATCGAAGGCATCAACGATTGCTTCGATGCGCTCAATGAGCTTGAAGATTGATAGGGAAAATCTAGGCGCGGCACGTCCCGTTGGAACGGCGGTAAACGGAAGTGGAAGCGGGAATGGGAACGGAATGAATTCAAAACGAAACATGCTGGCGTACGACCGGTCCTCCACCGGATTGTGGGTGGCTTTGATTTTCCTCGTATCGCTGAATCTGCGGCCCGCCATCGCCGCCGTCGGGCCGGTCCTCGCCCAAATGGGAACCGACCTTGCGTGGGGTGAGGGCGTGCAGGGCGTATTGACGGCGATTCCGCTGATCGCCTTCGCCGCGGTCAGCCCGCTGGTCACGTTCCTTGCACGCCGCATCGGCATCGACATGTCGATTCTGCTGGCCCTGCTGTGCATCGCGGCGGGCGACGCCATCCGCTCGTTCGGCGGCGGCGTTGGCATCTGGCTGGGCACGGTGGTGTTCGCTTCCGCCATCGCCGTCGGCAACGTTCTGGTTCCGGTAATCGCGAAACGTGACTACGCCGGCCATGTCGCGATGGCGACCGGCGTCTATTCCGGCTGCATCACCGCCGGCAGCGCCACCGCAGGTTTGCTGTCCGCGCCGCTTGCGCAGATGTGGGGCGGTTGGCGTGCGTCACTCGCCTTCTGGAGTGTGCCTCCGTTGGTTGTCGCCGCGCTGTGGGCGTTGCGTATCCTGCACAATCGCAAAGTCGTTATCGCTTCCGCCGGTGGCACCATCGAAACCAGCGATACTGGCGATATCGATGATATTGGCGATCGCAGCACGACGGCCAACGCACAAAACCCGCATTCCGCACAGCGACCGGCATGTTCCACGCAATCGTCGCATGGCGTGTTCGCCCGTGTGCTGCGCCGTCCGATGACGTGGTACGTGACGGCCTTCATGGGGCTGCAATCATCCGCTTTCTACACCATGTCCAATTGGATGCCGTCCATCTCCGCATCCATCGGCTACGATGCCTCCACCGCCGGCGTGCATCTGTTCATCTTCCAAGGCATCGGCATCCTTTCCGGCTTGGTCATTCCTAAGCTCATGAACGTGCGCGGCAACCAGGTCTGCGCGGCGCTCACCGCCAGCGCTCCCATGCTGATCGCCGGCCTTGGCATGCTGCTGTTGCCTCACCTCATGCCGGTATGGGCGTTCGTCGGTGGTTGCGCGCAGGGCGCTTCGCTGGTCGTGGCGCTCGCACTGATCGCGTTGCGCGGGCATGACAGCGCCGAAACCGTGGTGCTGTCGGGCGTCGCGCAGTCGTTCGGCTATCTGATCGCCTCGCTCGGCCCGCTTATGTTCGGCGTGCTGGTCCAGACCACCGGCGGCCATCATGTGCCGCTGATGGTGTTCACGTTCGTCGCTTTCCTGCAGTGCGTCGTCGCGGTCATCGTCGGCAGGCCTTCCAAAATGTGACTTTTCGCATCTCGCGAAATCGAAAGCGTCCGCAGAGGGAAGTACCGTTAGCCGTATGACAAGCCCTAAGACTGACGACGGTACAATGCATCTGCTCGATCCTGCTCCCTTCGGACGTATCCTTCCGGCCATGGTCACCCCCATGAAGGCCGACGGAGCCGTAGATTTCGAAGCCGCGCAACAGCTGGCGAGGCAGCTCGTGGCGGATGGTGCCGACGGTCTTGTGGTCAACGGCACCACCGGCGAATCTCCGACCACCCACATGGAGGAGAAGGTCGAGCTGGTTCAGGCCGTCAAGGAAGTCGTGGACGTGCCGGTCATTTCCGGCGCCGGTTCCAACGACACCGCGCACACCGTGCGCATGGTGGAGCAGACCCAGGAGGCGGGCGCCGACGCGGTGCTCGTGGTCGCCCCGTATTACTCCCGTCCGTCGCAGGAAGGCGTGTTCCGCCACTACAAGGCGGTCAACGATTCCGCGGACAAGCCGATCATCATCTACGATGTGCCGGGCCGTACCGGACTGCACATCCAGCTGGAGACCTACCGTCGTATGGCCGAACTCGACCACGTCAAGGCCGTCAAGGACGCCACCGGCGACATCGCAGGCGCGGTGCGCAAGCGCATGGAGACCGGTCTGACCTGGTATTCGGGCGATGACGGCCTGTTCCTGCCGTTCCTGTCCGTCGGCGCCGTCGGCATCATCTCTGTGATCGCACACGCGGCCGCCGGTCCGATGCGTGACCTCGCCAACGCGTTCGATCGTGGCGATATCCACGAAGCGCAGCGCATCTCCGTGCAGCTGGCGCCGCTCGTCGAAGCGATGAACGGCAATGGCTTCCAGGCCGTGATGGCCAAGGCCTCGCTGAAGGTGCGTGGAATCCTCGACTCCACCGAAATGCGCCTGCCGAACGTCGGTCCGGGCGAAGCGGAACTCGTGCGCGCGGAAAAGGGCATGCGCGCCGCGGGACTGCTGTGAACCGAATCGCATGATGCGACTGGCCTGTCGCGCATGAACGCCGGCAGGCACCCAAATTCCTCGTTTCCGCATAGGCGGAGACAATTAGTAATAGAAATCCAACTAGGAAATGGCTACAGAAGAAACCACAAAGACAACAACACACAAGCGCGGCAGCAAGGCTGCCAAGCGCACTGAAACCGCAGTCAAGGCATCCAAGACCACCAAGGCCGCGAAGTCCGAGAAGACCGCCACCAAGAAGGCCAAGTCCTCCACCCGCAGCCGTGGCAACGGTGGCTCGCGCAACGGCGGCTCCCGTGGATCCCGTGGCGGCAACGGTTCGAACCGTCGCCCGTCGCATTCCGCTCCGCAATCCACCGCGCCCCAGCAGGACGAGGTGCTGATCGCCCCGCCGAAGTACCGCAAGGGCTCCATGCGCATCGTGCCGCTCGGCGGTCTGGGTGAGATCGGCCGCAACATGAACGTGGTCGAATACAACGGGCATATCCTGCTCATCGACTGCGGCGTGCTCTTCCCGGAAGAGGAGCAGCCGGGCGTGGACCTCATCCTGCCTGACTTCCACTACATCAAGGACCGTCTCGACAAGGTCGAGGCGCTCGTGCTCACCCACGGCCACGAAGACCACATCGGTGGCGTGCCGTACCTGCTCAAGCTCCGCCCGGACATTCCGCTGATCGGTTCCAAGCTCACCCTCGCCTTCGTTGAGGCCAAGTGCAAGGAACACCGCATCAACCCGACGCTCGTCGAGGTCAAGGGACGCGACAAGCTCAAGGTCGGCCCGTTCAACCTGGAATTCGTGAACGTCACGCACTCCATTCCGGACGCGCTCGCCGTGTTCGTGCAGACCCCCGCCGGCTCGCTTATCGACACCGGCGACATCAAGCTCGACCAGCTGCCGCTCGACCACCGCATCACCGATCTGGTGGAATTCGGCAAGCTCGGCGAAAAGGGCGTGGACCTCCTGATGATGGACTCCACCAACGCCGAGGTCCCGGGCTTCGTCAAGCCGGAGACCTCCATCGGTCCGGCGCTCGACCAGGCGTTCGCACAGGCCACTCGCAAGATCATCGTGGCCAGCTTCTCCAGCCACGTGCACCGCGTGCAGCAGGTCGTCGACGCGGCCCACAAGTACGGCCGCAAGGTCGTGTTCGTCGGACGTTCCATGGTCCGCAACATGTCCATCGCAGCAGATCTGGGCTACCTGCGTCTGCCCGAGGACACCGTCATCGACCTGAAGCAGGCCCATGACGTGCAGGACGACAAGCTCGTCTACATGTGCACCGGCTCCCAGGGCGAGCCGATGGCCGCGCTCGGCCGCATCGCCGACGGCAACCACCGCGACATCACCATCAACGAGTTCGACACGGTGATCCTCGCCAGCTCCCTGATCCCAGGCAACGAGCATGGCGTCTACAAGGTCATCAACAAGCTCGTGCAGCTCGGAGCCCGCGTGGTCAACCGAGACAACGCCGCCGTGCACGTCTCCGGCCACTGCAACGAAGGCGAGCTGCTGTACATGTACAACATCGTCAAGCCGAAGTGCGCCATGCCTATCCACGGCGAAAACCGCCACTTGGTGGCCAACGGCATGATCGCCGTCAAGACCGGCGTCGATCCGCAGAACGTCGTGCTGGCCGAAGACGGCGACGTCGTCGACCTGTACCACGGCCAGGCCGCGGTCGTCGGCTCCGTGCCGTGCGGCTACGTCTACGTCGATGGCGATTCCGTCGGCGAACTGACCGACGAAGAACTCGAGAAGCGCCGCATCCTCGGCACCGAAGGCTTCGTGTCCAGCTTCGTGGTCGTCGACACCGAAACCGCGGATGTCATCACCGGCCCGAAGATCTACCTCAACGCGGTCGCGGAAGACGAAAGCGAGTTCGACAAGGTCCGTCACCAGATCGTCGAGCAGCTGCAGGACGCGATGATGCAGGGCACGCGCGACACCTACAAGCTGCAGCAGATCATGCGACGCACGCTCGGCGGCTGGGTGGCACGACAGCTGCACCGCAAGCCGATGATCGTCCCCGTCGTCGCCGACATCGCGCAGGACGTGGATGACGCGATGGGACTGAACGCCGCGAAATAAGCCGTAAATTTACCATAAATTGAATCAAGGCGACGTGATCGGCACAACTGATCGCGCCGCCTTCTGTTACCAGAAAGAAGGAGTGACATGCCAGGAGCAAACCTCACCCGAATCGAAGCGGAAGAACGCAAAAGCATCATCGCCGCGCCAATCCATTACACGGTCAAGCTTGACCTGACCCGCGGAGCCAAGGATTTCGGCTCCGAAACCACCATCACCTTCGACGCGAAGCCGGGGGAGTCAAGCTTCCTTGACCTCATCGCCAACGAAGTCAGCGAGATCACCCTCAACGGCGAAACCCTCGACCCGGCCGAAGCATACGCGGACAGCCGCATCGAGCTGAAGGGCCTCAAGGAGCACAACGAGGTCACCGTCAAGGCGATGTGCCAGTACTCCAACACCGGCGAAGGCCTGCACCGCAGCGTCGACCCGTCCGACGGCAACGTCTACCTGTACACCCAGTTCGAAGTGCCGGACGCCCGCCGCGTCTACGCCGTGTTCGACCAGCCCGACCTGAAGGCCGTGTTCGACTTCTCCGTGCTCGCCGCCAAATCCTGGATCGTCACGTCCAACATGCCCACCTCCTCCGTGACCGACAACGAAACCGTCACCGAGGAAGGCACGCTCGGCGATCACGCCGCCGAAACCACCAAGCTGTGGGTGTTCGAGCCGACCCCGACCATGAGCTCCTACCTCACCGCCATCTGCGCCGGACCGTACGCCGAATGGCACACCGAATACGCCAATGAGGACGGCCGCACCGTGCCGATGGCCATGTACTGCCGCCAGGCGCTCGCCAAGGCCTTCAGCAAGGACGTCGACTACCTGTTCGACACCACCAAGAAGGGCTTCGCCTTCTACGCCAAGACCTGGGGCGTGCCGTACCCGTACGCCAAGTTCGACCAGATCTACGTGCCGGAGTACAACGCCGGCGCCATGGAGAACATCGGCATGGTTACCATCCGCGACCAGTACGTGTTCGAATCCAAGGTCACCGACGCCTACGCGGAACGTCGTGTGGTCACCGTGCTGCACGAGCTCGCCCACATGTGGTTCGGCGACTACGTGACCATGAAGTGGTGGAACGACCTGTGGCTCAACGAATCCTTCGCCGAGTTCACGTCCACCCTCGCCACCGCCGAAGCCACCGAATGGAAGGACGCCTGGGCAACCTTCAGCTCCGGCGAAAAGAGCTGGGCGCTGCGTCAGGACCAGCTGAGCACCACCCACCCCATCGTCGCCCCGATCAACGACCTCAACGACACCTACGTCAACTTCGACGGCATCACCTACGCCAAGGGCGCCTCCGTGCTGAAGCAGCTCGTGTACTACGTGGGCCGTGAGAAGTTCTTCAAGGGCATCAACAACTACCTCAACAAGCACGCCTACTCCAACGCCACCCTCGCCGACCTGCTCGCCGAACTGGAACTCACTTCCGGCCGCGACCTGAAGGCGTGGAGCGCCCAGTGGCTTGAGGAATCCGGCATCAACACCATCGCCACCGAAGTCGAAGAGAACGAGGACGGCACCATCAAGCGTCTCGCCCTGCGCCAGACCGCTCCGGCCGAGCATCCCGTGCTGCGCGCCCACCGTCTCGCCGTCGGCTTCTACAACGAGGATCCGGAAACCGGCAAGATCGTGCGCACCGACCGTTTCGAACTGGACGTCGACGGCGAACTGACGGTCGTCGATGCTGCCGCCGGCAAGGCACGTCCGTCGCTGATCCTGGTGAACGACGACGACTTGACCTACACGAAGCTGCGTTTCGACGACAAGAGCCTCGCATTCGCGACAAGCAACCTGTACCGCTTCGACGATGCGCTCGCCCGTTCCGTGCTCTGGCTCGCCCTGTGGGACATGACCCGCGACGGCGAACTGCCGGCACGACAGTTCATCGACACCTCGCTGGCCGCGCTCGCCACCGAACACGAGTCCACCACCTTCCGTTACGCGCTGGCACAGGTCAGCACCACCGCATGGCATTACACCGCTCCGGCAGAGCGTGCCGAGATCGTGAAGCACGTGGCCGCCGAACTGTTCAAGCTGGCGGGTTGGGCCAAGGCCGGCTCCGACGAACAGTTCCAGCTCGTCACCGCCTACCTGGGCTACGGCGAGCCGGGCGACGAGGCGTTCGTCGCCAACGCGAAGGGCCTGCTCGACGGTTCCGTGGCATTCGACGGTCTGGAAATCGACAACAACTTCCGCTGGACCATCATCAACGCGCTGAGCACCGTCAACGCGATCGACCAGGCGGGAATCGACGCCGAACTGGCCAAGCGCGAAACCACTGAGAACCGTGAGTTCGCCTATGGCGCACGCGCCGTGGCCGGTACCGCCGAAGCGAAGGCATGGGCTTGGAACGAGGCCCTGCACAACGACGAGCTGACCAACATGCAGCTCGAGGCTGTGGCCGGTGGCTTTGCGGCCACCCCGCGCGCCGATTTGGCCGAACCGTACGCCGAGAAGTATTTCGAGGTCGCCGACTGGATTTGGGAGCACAAGACCTTCCACATGGCTGAAGCGCTGCTCGAAGGCCTGTATCCGGGCTATGCCGATCCGGCGAAGCTCGTGGAGCTGGGCGACGCCTGGCTCGCCTCCCATAAGGACGCGGACAACGCCTTGCAGCGCATTGTGCGTGGCAACGTCGAGGCTTCTCACCGCACGCTGAAAGTGCGCGACTTCAACGCCGCGCTCTGATAGCGCTTTTCTGATGGCGCTTGGAGTATGTGGGGCGATTCGAACGATCTGAACGTTCCGCACACTCCAAGCCGGCATGATTCCGTTTAAGAGTCGGAATGATTCCGTCTGGAAACCGGAACGACCGGAGTGTTCATGCTTAGAGTCCGTCATGTCGTCGCACGACTTTGATTTTGGGTGCGATTTTCAAAGTCATGCGACGGGTATATCGGCATTTATGCCCCCTAATCCTCGGTTTTCGCTTGAAAATAAGGATTAGGGGGCATTTTGCGTCGAAGGCTGTCGCACGAATTTGATTTTGGAGGCATTTTTCAAAGTTGTGCGACAAGCGTGCTGGCTTTCATACCCTCTAACTCTTATTTTTCGCTGATTTTCAACGGAAAATGATAGTTAGGGGGTATTTCTTTATCAAGTGTTGTCGCACGACTTGATTTTCCGCCTTGAAATCAAAGTCGTGCGACACGAAAAGGGCATTGCGCGCCGTGAAATGCTTTGAATTGTGAAGTGTTATGCGATTGCGTCGTCACCTGCTGGTTTCGGCGGCACGGTTGAGTACGATAGGTCACGGAAATATCGTTTGCAGATAGCGAGGATTTGAGACTCATGCCACGTATGTTCGGAACCGACGGCGTTCGAGGATTGGCGAATAGGGATTTGACGGCACAGCTGGCGCTCGATTTGGGTGACGCCGCGGTGCGCGTGCTGGGCGATGACGAGCGGAGCGAATTCGAAAGCCGTCGCCGTGCGCTGATCGGTCGTGATACACGAGTTTCCGGCGATTTCCTCGCCGCCGCATTGTCCGCTGGCATGTCCGCCGGCGGCTTCGACGTGATCGACGCCGGCATCATCCCGACGCCGGGCGTCGCATACCTGACGTCCGTGCTCAACGTGGAAATGGGCGCGGTGATCTCCGCATCCCACAATCCGATGCCCGACAACGGCATCAAGTTCTTCGCCCGCGGCGGCTTCAAGCTGCCCGACACCAAGGAAGACGAGATCGAAGCGGTGCTCGGCCAGGATTGGGATCGTCCTACCGGCGCCGGCGTGGGTCGTGTCAGCCATGACACCGCCACCGCAACCAACCTGTACATCGACCATCTGGTTTCCGCCATCGCGCCGGTCGGTCCGGACAAGTCGCAGCCGACGCCGCTGAAGGGCCTGAAGATCGTGGCCGATTGCGCGAACGGCGCCACGTCCGTGGTCGCTCCGGAAGCCTTGCGCCGCGCCGGCGCCGACGTGACCGTCATCAACGCGTCGCCGGACGGCTACAACATCAACAAGAACGCCGGCTCCACCCATCCTGAGCAGCTGCAGGCCATGGTCAAGGCCTCCGGCGCCGTCATGGGCGTTGCCTTCGATGGCGATGCCGACCGTTGCCTTGCCGTGGATGAGGACGGCAACATGGTCAACGGCGATCAGATCATGGGCATTCTGGCGCGCGCCAAGAAGAACGCGGGCAAGCTCAACCATGACACCCTCGTCGTGACGGTGATGAGCAACCTCGGTCTGAAGTTGGCCCTGCGTTCCATGGGCATCAAGACCGTGCAGACCAACGTGGGCGACCGTTACGTGCTTGAAGAGATGCTGCGAGGCGATTATTCGCTCGGCGGCGAGCAGTCCGGCCACGTGATCAACCGCGAATTCGCCACCACCGGCGACGGCACCCTGACCGCGCTCACCCTGTGCAACGAGGTCGTCAAATCCGGTAAGAGCCTGAAGGAACTGGCCGCCGACTTCCCGCAGCTGCCGCAGACGCTCATCAACGTGCCGAACGTGGACAAGATGGCCGCCAAGACCAACGCCAAGGTGCAGGCCGCGGTGGAACGCGAAGAGAAGCTGCTGGGCGACACCGGCCGCGTGCTGCTGCGTCCGTCCGGCACCGAGCCGCTCGTGCGCGTCATGGCCGAAGCCGAAACCCAGCAGCAGGCAGACGAAGTGTGCGATCGCCTCGCCAAGGTCGTCGCCGACGAACTCACCCTGTAAGAGCCCGCAAGGAGATATGCCCCATGTTCGGACACAACTCGAAAGTGGACCTCGAACTCAACCGCGAGGTCGAAAAGCTCATCAAAACCGGCGGCAAAGAGAAAATCATGCCGATCGTGCAGGCCGGCGAACCGGTATTACGCCAGCAGACCATCGCCTATGACGGCCAGTTGAGCCGCAAAACGCTTGACAAGCTCATCGACACCATGCGCACCACCATGCTGGAAGCGCCGGGCGTGGGCCTCGCAGCCACCCAGATCGGTCTCGGTCTGGCTTTGGCCGTCGTCGAAGACCACGTATGCGAAGGCGACGATGGCGATCCGCGCGAAGCCGCGGAATTCCCCTTCCACGCCATCATCAACCCCAGCTACGAGCCGATCGGCACCGAAACCCGCAGCTTCTACGAAGGCTGCCTGAGCTTCGACGGTTACCAGGCCGTACGCAAGCGTTGGCTTGACATCACCGCCCGTTGGCAGGATGAGGACGGCAACAAGCATGAGGAACATCTGCACGGCTGGCCGGCCCGCATCTTCCAGCATGAAACCGACCATTTGAGCGGTGAACTGTACATCGACCAGGCCGAAATCCGAAGCCTGACCACCAATGAGAACCTTGAGGATTTCTGGTGCGAGGATCCGGTACCGACCGAAGCGGCGGCCGAACTCGGCTTCGAACTGTAACCGCGTAAACGAACGAGACAAGAACGATGAATGCCTCCCAGGCGAACACTTGGGAGGCATTCATCATATTCGGGATTATTGGAATGTTCGAAACATGAGTATTCCAAATATTCCAATATTTCAGTATTCCGGATTCACTAGCACATCGTACGTATCCGTGTTCCGCTCGGCATCCGAACGCAGATCCCAGCCAGGCTTGCGCATTCCATACAACACCAGCGGCGGTAAACCGAGCACAAGCACGACTACAGCCACAAGAATCGCATATGAAACGCTATCCAAACCGGTGAAACCAGCCGGTCTCACGAAAGTCAACACGAATGCCGCGGCGGAAGCGACGAAACCGACGCCCGCGACCAACCGAATCGCAGGAACTCGATACGTGCGGCGGACTTCTGGATGGGTGTTGCGCAGACGAATCGCGGCGGCAAACATCAACATGTACATCACCAGATACAGCGCGGTCGCCATATCCACCAGCGTCGCGAAAGCCGTGTTGCCATTGGGGATCAACACGAACAGCAACGCCAGCACGGTCACGATAATGCCTTGCGGAATCAGAATGCCTTCCTGCACGTCGTGGGCATTGCGCTTCTGCAGCGCGGGAGGCATCAGTCCCGTGCGGGCGGCCGCTAGCAAACCGCGAGAAGGACCAGCTATCCAAGCCACCACGGAAGCGAACGCGCCTAGCGCGATGAGCAGCGAAATCACCGGAGTGCCCCAACCCATGCCAAAATGGTCGAAGAACTCCCTGAACGCCAGATTGATGCCGTCGATGAGCCCCAGCTCACGATGCGGCACAGCAAAGGCGATTGCCAAAGTCGGCAGCACAAGTACCAGCAGAATCAGCGCGGTCGCTAGTGCAATGGCGCGTGGGAATTGACGTCCCGGATGCTCCAAGTCGTTGGCATGCACGGCATTGACCTCCATACCCGCGTAGGCGAGCACATTGGATACGATTAGCACAATCGACGCGATGCCCGTCCACGGCGGAAGCAGCGCGGATGCGTGCAGGGAGGTCTGCACTGGCTTACCGATCGCCAGCCAGATAATGCCGAAGACGATAAGCAGCAACGCAGGAAACAGCGTGCCGATAAGTCCCGAAATCGCCCCAACCTTGGCGAACAGATTGCCGCCGCGCAACGCCACCATCGTGCTTGCCCAATACAACACGATGATCACCGCGGCCACATATACGCCATTATTGCCTAAGCCACCCATGCCGAACACATACGACAGGCTGACGGCGATGAACGCAATCTGTATCGGATACCACACCACATTCTGAATCCACTGCAGCCAAATGGCGAGGAATCCGATGCGATTGCCGAACGCCTCACGCACCCACACATACACGCCACCTTTCCAGCCGGTGGCCAGTTCGGCAGCCACCAGCGCGGTCGGCACCAGGAAAACGACCGCCGGAATGAGATACAGCAGAATGGAAGCGAGACCATAATCGGCCATGGCTGGCAGAGAGCGTAGCGAGGCCACCGCCACCACGGTCAACATCGCCAGTTGGCTGACTGTCATCATGGTTTTGCCGGTTTTATTGGCAACGGTTGCCGTGCTTGCGATTGCGCCGTGCCCGTCAGCGCCGTTCCCTCTATTCGCCCCGGCATGCGCAGGTATGCCCGTACGATTGCGGTTTCCTGCGACGGCAGACGGATTGCGTGGCGTTGTTGTCGGTGCCGTCGCAGCGTTCGTCGTGGAACGTGCGGACCCGGGATGTGCAGCTGCGCTTGCATCGTGCGCTACCACAGCAAGCGGCTTTTTCATATGAACTGTCATTGCAGCCAGCTTTCGTAAACATAATCGTTGTGGGAATGAACATGAATTTCCTTAATGCGGGAAACGATGGAATTCGTGGAATGACCGCGAAATATCAGTGGTGGAATCCGGATGCACGAGCCTCGCTTGGCATTGGTGAGCGCAGTCCGTCCAGATACTTCACACACGACTTCAAATCCTTGATGAACGCTTCGGCCATATCGTGGCTGAAACCGTTACGCACCACAATGCGCTGCACGGTCACCTGCGTCAGATCCACCGGCATCGGATAAGCCGGCACCAGCCATCCCTTCATGCGCAGCCGATCCTGCAGATCGTACAGATTCCACTTGCGATCCGGCTTGTCGTTGAGCATCCATGCGAACACCGGAATGTCGGAACCGTCGTTCCACAGCGTAAAATCATCCATCTGCTCGATCTCGCCCGACAGATATTTCGCCACATCATGCGAAGTCTGCTGCACCCTTCGATACCCGTCGAATCCCAAACGCAGGAACATGTAGTACTGCAGCAGTACCTGTGCGCCCGGACGGGAGAAGTTCAGTGCGAAAGTCGGCATTTCGCCGCCGAGATAACTCACCTTGAAAATAAGGCTTTCCGGCAGGTCAGCGGTTTCGCGCCATACGACCCATCCCAAACCGGGGTAGACCAGACCGTACTTGTGACCGGAGGTGCTGATGGAGTAAACGCGCTTGACGCGGAAGTCCCATGCGAGGTCCGGCTGGATGAATGGTGCGATCATACCTCCCGAAGCGCCGTCCACATGGATGCGCACATCAAGTCCGGTGCGCTCCTCGATGCGGTCCAGTGCTTCGCTGATCTGTTCGACCGGCTCATACATACCCGTATAGGTCACGCCCATGATGGCCACCACGCCGATGGTGTTCTCATCGACATACTTGTCGAGATCATGGCCGTCGAGCACTTTGTGGTCCTCGGAAATCGGCACATAGCGTGGTTCCACGTCGAAATAGTTGCAGAACTTCTCCCAGCACACCTGCACGGCGCTGCTCATCACCAGATTCGGATGATCGGTCGGCAGGTCGGCCTTTTCGCGGGCTTCCTTCCAACGGCGCTTCAACGCGAGTCCGCCCAGCATGCAAGCTTCCGACGAGCCGATGGTGGAGGTTCCGATGGCATTCATTGGATCGGGCGCATGCCATAGATCGGCGAGCATGTGCCAGCAGCGCGATTCGACTTCGGCGGTTTTCGGGTACTCGTCTTTGTCGATCATGTTCTTGTCGGCCGCCTCCATGTACAGGCGGTTCGCATGATCGTCCATCCACGTGCTCACAAAAGTTGCAAGATTGAGTCGCGCGTTGCCATCCAGCATGGCCTCGTCATGCACCACTTGGTAGGCGGTTTCCGGCAGACTACCCTTCTGTGGAATGGTAAATTTCGAGAACGCCTGGGCTTCCTTCGGACGGGCGAACAGCGGATTGATTTCCACGCTGTCAGGAACAACGCGGTCGTCGGCATTGCCGCAGGTGTTGTCGCAGCAATGCGAATTGTTGTTTTCAGTGGTGGAATGTGTTTCTGACATTGCAGTTCCTTTCGTTGATTTGGAACGTTTATTGCGTTCCGGGATTCAAAAATGAAAGTCGATTCTGGATTTTTGCTGGGAAATAGTCACATTTGCGCTATATGAAAATTCGTATGACAACCGCTTCGCACGGAGGTATCCGCGCGCGGTTTCGTAATGAACACCGTCATTCGAACTCGCATGGTTGTGTTCTCACAAAGAGGAATGCGCACGTTGGTTTGTTGCACATTCTTACACGCTGAAGGTGGGTATCGGCTACGATGGGCAGGTATGAACGAATCGACGATGAATCTTTCCTGGCTGGATGACGCGAAGCAGGACATCGAACAATGGTCGGCATCGATGCCGAATGACGCCGACAACCAGCCGATCGACTGGCGATGGGTGTCTTCCCTTGACCTGCGTAACGGCATTGGTGCCGCCACAAGACAGCACGTTGATTTGTTGGCAATGCTGCGGTCCTCGTCGCCGCAACTTTCCGCCCCGCAGCTGCACGCCCTGTTGAAAGATGATCTTGCGATTCGAGATCGGCTCGAACCGACCATCGCGCAGTGCAACAGCACGTTCATGATGGATTACGACCGACTTATCGCTTCCTATCGGCTGCCGCGCGCGCTTGCTTACGCGAACCGTCGGTTGTGCGACGAAATCGCTGTTCTGCGACAGATTGGCGTGGCGATGGGATTGTGGACGGTCACCGAGGAACGACGTGAGCGCGTGACGGTTCCGGTGCTGCTGCCCGGTTCGGCTTTGGCTTCCGGGGAAGTGGCGTTGGATGATATTCAGGATCGAACCGCTGACATCGTTAACGGCCGCGCCGCCCGTCGTGCCGCAGAGAAAAGTCAGAAGCGAGCCAGTGACTATGCCATGTCGCGTGCGAACCTGAGTGGAGTAACCAGTCCGGGCGGCTCCACGTTGTTTGATTACGGTTCGGAAACGAAATCCGCTGAAGCGGCGCAGTTGCGTCGGATGGCTGAATACCGCAAATCGGATTGGCGTGACGCTTATCTTCCTGGACGCGATGTGGACAATGTCATGGGAATCGACATCGAAACCACCGGTACTGACCCGGCGCGTGTGTACATCATCGACGTCGGCTTTGAATATATGAACATGATTTCCCCTCGCCCTGCTGCCGCACCTACTGGATACCAATACGAGCAGAGTTATTACGAAACGGGCGATGCGTATGGTCAGTCGCGTCTGTCGTTCGGCGTTCCTGCCGCGAACGCGACGCTCGGTAATCCGCTGATTCTCGATTTGACCGGTATCGATGTACGTGATCGTGCGTCCGGCTTCCGCCTGTTCGATGAGTGGCCGGAGGCTCAAATCGGTTTGCTGCAGCGATTGGAGCAGCAACCGTACGTAGCGCACAACGCTCGTTTCGAACATAGCTTCTTCATGTTGAATGTGGCTGGATATGCGGAAAGCTACCGTGCGGGCAAGATTACGATTATCGACACGTTGCCGATGAGCCGCCGTTGGGATGAAGGGTCAATTCCGGACGACGAGCATCCGTACGGCAATAACACGTTGGACGCATACGCCAAGCGGCAGGGCGCGCTCGATGAAAGCAAGTCGGAGCGCCACCTCGGTTTGGAAGATACGCATATCATGCTGGTCGCCATGAAACATCACTTGGGTGTGCTTCGTGCCGAAGGTCGTGGTCCGTGGGGCGTGGATGGCAAATTTGGCATCGGCGGCAAACACTGTGGACGCCGTCGGTAGGTATTTGCCTCTCGGTTTGTCAAGTTTCGACACGCCGATGGAACGTTGGATTTCCAACGGTTCACGCGTTGTTCATGCGGCCCGGGTTGCGCGGATCGCGATCGTGCTGTAAGTTTATCTCTTGCTGCCGCTCAGCGAGTGGTCCGGTTCACTCCGGATTGCGAGGTGGGTGAGTGGTGGTGGTTTGAGAACTCAAGAGCGTATTTGTACTACTTCTTTATAGTCAATGATTGCCAGTTCATCGTCCGCTCCTTGCGAGTGGCCGGGAGGCCTTGAAGGACGGTGAGGTTTTTGTGCGATGCGCCTTTCCTTATAAGGCGATCGTCAATTTTCTTATTTTGAGAGTCATTCAATTGGTTCTCTTCATGAAGTTTTTTGTGGAGGGTTCGATTCTGGCTCAGGATGAACGCTGGCGGCGTGCTTAAC
>ENA-OUQF01001152-OUQF01001152.1-human-gut-metagenome-genome-assembly--contig:-NODE-1152-length-16639-cov-4.293717_pt1 | contig 16639 bp, 22 predicted proteins | sample MGYA00237947_ERZ548826 | MGnify/ENA primary metagenome ERZ548826 (study PRJEB26490, sample SAMN05194701) | human gut metagenome | biome: terrestrial biome; feature: human-associated habitat; material... | reverse complement strand
CTATAACCCCAAATTCTTCTATTTTTCTTTTTATTTCATTAACATCATCATTTGTTTTAATAAATACTTTAGATCCTTTTATTACTCTTGTTTTATTTAATGGATATTGATTTGTCACATACTTACCACTACCAATAACAATAGGTGTTAAACCTATTTTTTTTAGTTCTTCTACTGTTACAGTTGTTTCTTTAGAAATATAACATAAATCTAAATCGTTATAATAATTATTATCATAATGGTACTTTATTTCCTCGGATACATTATCTTTTTCTTTATCAGTACCTATATGAAGAATTTTCTTAAATAAATCTTTTAATCTTTGAAGTAAATTATATATAAGATTTTCTAATCTATTGTTTTCTTGTTTTATTTCTTCGTTTTCTAACTCAAGTCTATTTACTTCTTTCTTTAGTTGAATATTTTCTCTTTGCGTAGTTCTAAAAGTTTTAGTATATTCTTCTAAAGTTTTTACCATTGATTGTGTTTTAGGAATATCTTCTATTACTCTTTTTGCAGTACTTATAAATTTATTTAATGTTTGATAAGTATCTTTATCTATTTTAACTTCTTTGCCTGTGATAGTCGGTTTGCTTTTATTTAATTTACCTTTTAATTCTTTATAATTATCATTTAATAATAGTGTACTCTTCTCTAATGACTTATCTAATCTTCTAGTCATTTTCTTAAATTCTTTAACATTAATATTTTCTGCAGAGCTGCCTTTTAAACCTCTTTCAAGGTCAAATCCAGCTTTTACTAATCTATCGTGATATTTATCTTGTAATTCGCTTAAATGCTCGTTATTTTTGATATATTGCTTCTTTGAGATGGTATATCTTTCTGTATTAGTTCTTTTATCTAATTTTTTTACTATTGGAACAACAACACAGTGAATATGTGGTGTTTTTTCGTCCATATGAATAGTAGAATGTAATACTTGTTCTTTAGTATAACCTAAGTCATTATAAACAAATTCCATACAAGTATTAGCCCACCTTGATATTTCTTCTTTACTTTTATTTCTAAAAAAAGCATTATCACTTGTAAATAATAATTCATCTGCTACCACACTTTTTGAATCATTAAGCATCTTATAATAAGATTTTTTTCTATCTTCTCGTATTGTCTTTTGTCTTTCTTCATGTTCTTTTTTATAGTCTTTAGTTAATTCATAAAATCTTTTAACATATTTTTCACCACATTTTACTAATTCTATATTATCATTACTTCTATCTAATTTTATATCTGGATTACTTTTATAAGCATCCTTTTCTCTTTTATTATGTGAACCAATTTGCGCTAAATCTTGTAGTGTATTTATTGGTTGACTTCTAAATATTGCATAACTCATATAATTCCCCCCTTTTTAAATACGCAAAAAGAGATATTTTTCAAATATCTCTTTAAAGTTTAATTTCCTTGTAAATCAACTAGTTCTGATAGTTTTTATTCATTGTGTAGAATAACAGTATCTCCCATGACCAGCATCAATAACAATTTTATAGTTATTCATACATATTCCTCCTAAAAATATTTTATGAAAAAGACGTAAATGTGTTATTAATTATCATAAATCTAATATATTGTTAATTAATAATATATTTTAAATAAAAAAAGTAATGAAACATGTTCATTACTAACTATATTATGGTCGTGGTACATATGTAAATGGACTTATGATATTTTTTACATAATTAACATAGCTTCCATTATATCCCCAACCAATATTTTGTGACATTTCTAAATGTAAATGACATCCAAATGATAATCCAGTATTACCCATATATCCAATAATAGTATTAATATCAACATCTTCATTTACAGATACATTATATGAACTTAAATGGGCATATTGTGAAAATACCAACTTTCCATTTACATTATGAGCAATCAATACCATTTTAGCACCATATTTATCTAGGTCACTACCAACATAGTATACTTTTCCTGCTGCAACAGCATATATTGGTGCACCACAACTTTTTCCAATATCAACACCTTTATGTCCTGCATTACCATAAGCTTGCGTTATTCTACCACCATCTACTGGAAATCTAAATCCATTTGCACCTATAATTGTTGTTTTACTTGGTACATCACAAGTAACACCAATTACATCATTTGATTTACAACCTTTTGATTTATAATAATCAACTCTTTTTTGATAAAAGGCAATCTGTCCTGTTGTAGAAGGTAATGTTCCCTCTATTTGACCTGTATCAGATTCTATTTTGCTTTGTTCTTCATACAATGATGCATTTAAATTACCGAGTTCTATTTGTTTCTTACTTAAATCTTCTTTCTTTTTTTCATTATTTTCAATCAATTGATTTAATTCTTTTATTGTTCTATCATTATATGATGTAAGTTGTTCAGAAATAGCTAAACGATATATCATATCTGTAATACTCTCTGCACCAAAAATATATTCTATATATGAATTTCCACTACTAGATATTTGATAATAGTTAACTATTTTTTTTATTTCTTCTTTTTTCTGCTTTATTTGTTCATTACTCTTCACAATTTCATCTTCTAATGATTCAATTTGTGAACCAGCATCATTAATTTGTTTCTTGATACTATTTATTTTTTCTTTTATTTGCGCAGCCTCTTCTTCATTCTTGGCAATTTGATTTTGTTTTTCTTGTAATTCAGCTGTATACTTTGCAACTTGATCTTCATATTCTTTTAATGTTATAGCATGAATAGATAAAGGACAAACTATAAGTGACAAACAAAAAAATTTAATACTTCTCTTTATATATTTTTTCATATGCACCTCTATTATTTTTATATTCACGTATATTATAACATTTTTTTATTATTATTTATATATTTTATTAAAAAAAGAAACTCAATATATTGAGCTTCTTTCGTATTTTTAAAATTATCCTTCAATTTGGACGTATTTCTTTTCAGGCAATTCTTTCTTCTCTTCTTTTTTTGGAATTTCAAGAGTTAATATACCATTTTTAAATGTAGCCTTAACATCATCGGTTTCAACAGCCTCTCCAACATAGAAACTACGAGAACATTCTCCGAAATATCTCTCTTTACGAACAAATTTACCTTCCTCTTTTTCCTCTGTTTCATTATTTGTTGCAGCATGAACAGTTAAATAACCATCTTCTACCTCAATTTTAATATTATCTTTATCATATCCAGGCAAATCTACAACAATTGCATAACTATCTTTGTTTTCTTTTATATCTGTTTTCATAATTCCATTATTATTACGTGTAAAAAATGGATCTCTAAAAATATCATCCAACACATCAAAATCATTTCTTCTTGGTATCATTAACATATATATCTACTTCCTTTCATTTTCTATGTGTTGACACCATTTAGGTAGCACATAAATATATTCAATCATACCTGTAAGCTATCTCTCACTTACATATTAATAATATCACAATACACTGGCACTGTCAAGTGTTGAGTGCTAATATATTTAAATTTATTCGATTCCGACTGACAACTTAATTGAAGTTTCCTTTTCTTTATCATTACGAATATATTTAACTTTTATCGTATCACCGACATTATATTTATACAATATATATTTAAAGTGAGCTGAATCAGTTATTTTTACACCATCTACTTCTGTTATAACATCTCCTGCTTCTAATCCTGATTTCTCTGCAGGATAATTAGAAACTGTTGATATTATAACTACTCCAGCAGTAATATCAGAATTAATTTTTATTTTCGAACGTGCACGTAAATACTTACTATCAACATCAACAACTTCTACTCCAATTTGTGGTCTAACAATCTTTTCGCCTCTTTCCAAACTATCAATGGTAGACATAGCAAGTTCAATTGGAATTGCAAATCCCATTCCTTCTATTTCATCTTCTACAAGTTTAAGTGAATTAACACCTATTACCTCACCATTGATGTTAACAAGTGGTCCTCCACTATTTCCAGGATTAATAGCAGCATCTATTTGTAAAACCTCCATTATGAAACTTCCATTTGTAAGGCTTACTGTAACTTGCCTATCTTTTCCAGAAATTATTCCTTTCGTAACCGTTCCTTGATACTTACTACCAAGTGGAGATCCTACTGTAAACACAGTATCGCCAAGTTCTGATTTTGTACTATCGCCAATTGTTGCAACACCTATTACAAAGTCATCATTCACTGACAAAACAGCAATATCTGAATATTCATCACTTCCGAGTAATGTTGCTTCTTCTTTGACACCTTCACTATTTGTTACATATATAGTATCAGCACCTTCTATAACATGATGATTAGTGATTATATATCCTTTTCCATTTTCTTTTTTATATACAAATCCACTTCCTGTTCCACTAGAAGTTCTGCTACTTACTTCAACAACAACAACAGAATCATATATCTTGTCAATTGCACTTTTTATTGTATTTGTTTCTGTAATTGTTACATTTTGTAAATTTTTAGAAACAACTTCTACATTTTTATTATTGTAATTAAAGTACAATAAAGTTCCTAATATTCCAATTATAAGAGCTAAAAGAACATTAGACATATATAATATCTTTTTTTTCATAACTCCTCCTAATCTAAATCGTCTATATCACGCCAATTATTAGGAAAACCAATTTTATTCAAAATTAAATTCAATGGTACTGTATCAACTTTTCCATCTAATACATCAATTTCATACCCAATTTCATAGATAAGATCATGAAACTCAGTTGGTTGTAACATAAATTTCATAATAATAATTACGGCAAACAAATCATTTTTACCATAATTATATTCCTCATCTGTTGCTTCAATATCAAGTAAATAATGATATTTAGTATCAGGTATAGATCTTTGTGTCCTATGATCATATAAAATATCTTCATGAGCACATACATTTCTATAATTAGATAAAATTGCTAAATAAATAGAAAGAGAATCAGGCTGTAAATTATAATATTCTGCAATACTATATGCATCTTCTGCTTTTAGAATATTATATAATTCAGAAATAATACCAAAAGATAAAACTTTTACTAAAATCCACATAGGAATATAACCATAATTACTTAAATAATGTAGTGTTGCTGTATGTTGCTTTCCGTTAACACGAATTTGTCTTTTCATTTTTGCTATTACATCATTTACTTGTCTTGATTTTATTCCATCTTGTATAAAATTTTTAGGATTTAAGTAATCTCTTTCTTTAATACCATATTTTTTTGATAATTGATAACTAATGATTGATTTCATATTATTTTCAATTATTAAAATATACTTAAACATGATATTACGAATTCTTCTATCAAAAACAAATGTTGCATACAACTCATCAAATGTAGTTCCTTTAATAAAAATATTTTCTTTAGAAGAGCGCATAAATAAATGTCTATAACCACTAACAAAGAAATAGTTTTCACGAAATAATATTTGTTTAGCATTATCTATATCATTAATAATTAAACCTTTATTTTGTAATATTTCTATTTGTTCATCTAAAGTTTTAAATATTTTTTTACCCATATGATATCCTCTCCTATTATAACTATAAAGATTATATCATAAAAATGCTACTGGGTAAAATGAATTGTATAATTATACACTATCAATATAATGTGTGAATTTTGTGATATTAAACTATTTTTGTAAAAAATATTCAACTATACTATCAGTTACAACTACTGCAACTTTATTTTGATAACTTGCTTGTTTAAGAAGATATCTATCACTTGCATTACTTAAAAAGCCAACTTCAATTAATACTCCTGGCCTATCAATTCTTTTTTGGAGATATAAATCATTAGCTAATTTATACTCTCTATTACTATTAAGTCTTTTATTAAAATTCTTTTGCAATAATTTAGCAAGTACCTCATTTTCTTTATTTTCATTATTATAAAATACTTGGGCACCTCTCCATATTCCTGTTTCTTCAGCATTCAAATGTATGGATAAAAATATATCGCAATTTGATCTATTAATTATATTCCCACGTCTTGATAAATCACTTCGTTTTCGATTTATTGTATTTGTTATAGCTAAATCATAATCATCATATCTGGTTAAATACACAATGGCACCAAGTTTCGTAAGTTTATCGGATATAACATTACTAATACTTAAATTAATATCTTTTTCTTTAATATCTTTATACATAGCCCCTGGATCAACACCTCCATGACCTGGGTCAATATATATAACCTTACCAAAAAGAGGTAAACTATTATCTCTTGCTAAAACAAAACTTGAAGAACATATACCAACAATAAATAAAAATAAAACACATATTTTATAACGTAACACATTATCACCTTATTAAAATATATGTCTAATTCTAAAATTATTTATCTTTTTCGTACCATCTTCCATAAATTCCGCAAGGAAGAACTAAACCACTTTTGGCAATTGGTAAACCTATTTCGTCAGCTTCAACAATACCATTCGGAAAACGTTTTAAAACTGTTGTTGTAAGAACATTTTGCATAGCTGTTTTTCCAACACCAGTTGTATAAGAATTTATCTGAAAAAATAAAGGTTTATCACTCAATAATTCAACACATGCTTCTACTAATTCACTTATTTTATCTTCGAATTTCCAAACTTCACCTGATGGACCTCTTCCGAAAGATGGAGGATCCATTATTATAGCATCATATGTATTACCTCTTCTTTTTTCACGTAAAACAAACTTTAAACAATCATCTACAATATAACGAATATGTTTATCACTAAGGCCACATAACTTAGCATTTTCTTTTGCCCAGTCTACAATTCCCTTAGCTGCATCAACATGCACAACAACGGAAGCTCCAGCTTTAGAGCATGCCATTGTTGCACCTCCTGTATAACCAAACAAGTTTAGAACACGAATTTCTCTATTTGCTTTACTTATTTTATCCATCATAAAATCCCAATTTATAGCCTGTTCAGGAAATAAACCAGTATGTTTAAAATTAGTTGGACTAACTTTAAAAGTTAAACCGTGATAACCAATAGTCCAATATTCTGGTAACTTCTTTTTGAATTCCCATGAACCTCCACCCTTTGAGCTTCTATGATAAAATCCATCTACATTATTCCATTCATCGCCTTGTTCTATATTCCAAATAGCGCTAGGGTCTGGTCTTCGCAAAATAATATTGTTCCATTTTTCTAGTTTTTCTTTTGATCCTGCATCTATAATACAATAATCTTTCCATTCATTACTTACTTTCATAAAATATTCACCATATATATTATAACTAATATCAAATATAAAATCATCATTTCAAAGAAAAAAATTCAAGATAAACTTGAATTTTCGATATATGCATATTATCGTTTTGAGAACTGTGGTGCACGACGTGCAGCTTTTAAACCTGGTTTCTTACGTTCTTTAGCTCTTGAATCACGAGTTATAAATCCAGCCTTTTTTAAAATTTGACGGTAGCAACCTTCATTACCTTCATTTGGAGCATCAAACTCTAGTAAAGCTCTTGTAATTCCTAAACGAATTGCTCCAGTTTGTCCAGTAAATCCTCCACCATTAACTTTAACAGTAATATCAAATGTATTTTCATTTCCTGTTGCAACTAGTGGTTGCATTAAATCCATTACATTAGTTTCATATGGAAAGAAATCACGAACATCTCTTCCATTAACAGTAATAGAACCTTTTCCAGAAGTCATTCTAACTTGAGCTATTGAAGATTTTCTTCTTCCAGTTCCTGTATAAACTTTCTTTTCAGCCATGTTAAATTCCTCCTAATCCATCTTTAACTCAACAGGTTGTTGAGCAGTATGTGGATGTTCACTTCCAGCATACACAAATAATTTTTTATACATTTGACGTCCTAGTCTTCCTTTTGGAAGCATTCCTTTTACGGCTCTTTCCATCATTTCAACTGGATAATTTTCTTTCATTTCACGAGCAGTTCTTTCTCTAAGACCACCAGTATACCCACTATGATTGTAATAAATTTTGTCATTTAATTTATTTCCAGTTAAATTAACTTTGTCAGCATTAATAACAATAACAAAATCTCCACAGTCCATATGAGGTGTAAATGTTGCTTTATGTTTTCCTCTTAAAACATGTGCTACTTTAGTTGCAACACGTCCTAAATTTTTACCTTCAGCATCAATTACATACCAATTACGCACTAAATCTTCTTTTTTTTGCATATATGTATTTTTCATAATATTTCCCTTTCTAACATTAAATTTTCGAAACAGGTGGTCCCAACACCTATTTCATGGGATATAAAATGTACCAATTAAAATTGTACTAAAAATATCTTAAAAAGTCAACTAAAATATTACTTTTTAATAAAAAACGTCTCTTAAATAAAGTCCTTCTGGCGGAGCAGTTTTACAAGCATACTTTCTATCCTCCATGAGTAATATCTTTACAATATCTTCTGGTGTTTTTATATTTTCCCCAACAGCAATTAATGCGCCAACCATGTTACGAACCATATATCGTAGAAAACCATTCCCTTTAAAGATTATTTTTATATAATTATCTTCTAATAAAATAGAAGATGAAAAAATTTTTCTAACATAATCTTCTCTTTTATCATCTGTTTTAGTAAATGACTTAAAATTATGTTCGCCATTAAAATTTTTAATCGCCTTTTTCATTTCTTCTACATTTAACTTCTTATTATACTGATACACATAATTTCTCTCTAAAGGATTATATTCACCTATATTTATTATATACATATATTCCTTTGAAACTATATTATATCGTGCATGAAATTCTGATGAAACCTTTTCTACATTTTTAATATAAATATCACCTGGTAACAAACTATTCATAGCTTTCTTTAAATTAGAATTAGGAATTTCTAATAACAAATCAAAATGTGCTTTTTGATTTATAGCATGAACATGGGCATCAGTTCGCCCTGTAGCATGAATAATAACAGCATTATTACCATTTATTTTATATAATACCTTTTCTATTTCATCTTCAATGGTTTTTACATTTGGTTGTCTTTGATAACCATTATAATTCGTTCCATCATAAGAGAATGTAATTAAATATCTCATATAACACCTACCATTTTGCATATCTATAAATATCTTTTAATAAATCATTTATATCATCACGATAACCAATCTTTATATTTTTTCTTTTTAATACAGTATTAGAAAATAAAATACATCTAGGTACAGCCACTCCATATTTTTTTAATTTTGATACATTTGAAAAAACTTGATATTTATCACCACTCAAACAAATATTTCCACTATTTAACATATAAACTTTATCAACTATTTTATGTAATGAATCAACGTCATTACTTGTTATAACAATTGTTTTATTATATCTGTTCTTTAACATTTTTAAAAATTTACACAATTCATTTTTACCCTTAGAATCAATACCTCTAAATGGATCATCAAGTAATAAAAGTTTTGGATTGTGAAATAACATAATAGCAATTAAAATTTTCTTTTTTTCACCACTACTTAAACTTACCCAATTTTTATATAAATATGCTTCATTAAGATTAACCATTTTTAATGAATCTATTATTCGTTTATTAAATTCCAAATGATTCATATTTTTATATAGACATATTTCCTCTTTCATTTTATCTACAACTAAAATATTTCTTTTATCATTATCTTCTTCAGTTAAAAAGCCAATTTCATTATTAGCGAAAGATAATTTTATCTCTCCTGATGTAATCTCTCTTTTTCCAGCTAACAACTCAATTAAAATCGTCTTTCCACTTCCACTTTTTCCTACTATACCATGAATTAACCCAGTATCAAACTTTATGGATAAATTTTCTAAAACTGATTTTTTTTTATAATTTACTTTATTTATACTATAACATACATTATTTAAAACTATTTCCATAACTTATCCACCAACTTATCTACACTAAATATTGGCCCGTCAACTAATCCATAATACTCTAACTTCTTTGAAAGTTCTATTTCAAAAGGCAACTCTAATCCTGCCTTTTTCCATATATTTAAATCAATAAATGATTTTTTTAAAGTACCATTATATACAATTGTACCATCACTTATAATAGCAATTTTTCTAAATAACAGTGCATCTGATATATTTTCTGTTATATATATAATTGTTATATTTTTTTTATAATTAAGACTTTTTAAAAACTTTAACACCTTATCATGTAAAGGCATAGATAACCCATCTAAAAGTGAATCTATTATAAGAACATCAGGATTAACTAATAATGCTTCCATAAGACATATAAGTGATTGATACCCATAACTTAAACTACTTGGTTTATAATCAAGGTATTCGCTAAGTTCAAGATTTTTTGCTAATTCTAATACTTCTTTATTGTTTTTTTGTACCCCAAAATATTCATACAAAGTATCATAATATTCAAGTGATTTTTTATAAGCATACTTAATATTTAAATCTTTATTTTGATAAATATCGCTATTAGAAAGCATTTCCCCAAATGAACTTTTTCCGCTTCCTGTTTTACCAATTATGCATAAAAAATCACCTTTATATAAAGTAAAATCAATATGTTTTAACACAATATATTCTGATTTCTTATATTCCATATCTTTTAGTTTAATAATACTTTCCATAAACATCCCCACTAATACTATACAATTTTTTAATTACATATATTTGAAATTTTTACTTTTTTACAAGCAGAACCTGTTTTTTCAGCAATATCATATGAATATGATGCATTATTTTTAGTTATAATTACTCCTACATTAGAATTTATATATTTCTTATTTGGTTCTGTAATATAACCTCCATTATATAATTGTTCTACTGTTACACACTGTTCTATAAAATTACCATCAGACTCATATACATTAGAATAATCACCATCTATTTTATCTGTAAGCCAATTTTTAGAAGCATCAATAAAAGAATCTAATTCATGCTCACATAATTCTACTCTTGATTTTTTTAAATCTCGTGTTACAATGGGAGTTACAATTGAAACAATAACAGTTAAAGCAACTAAAACACCCAATAATTCCACTAAAGTTAATCCTTTATTATTCATAAATACTTTTCCTCCTTTGTATAAAGTATGCTATTTTGATCAAAATACAATGTGGTATAAATCTAACAAAAAAGATAGAAAGTTTCATATACATACCAGGAACTATAACTATTTTCTTTTTAAACATTTTATTTAATGCATAATTTGCAACTTTATAACTTGATATAGTTGGTGCGCTAAATTTTATACCTGCATTATTATTAAAATTCGTATCGACAGGACCTGGACATAATGCACCAATATATACATTACTTTTTTTTGCCTTTAATTCACCATGAATAGATTCTGTTAATCTAAGTACATAGGCTTTACTTGCATAATAACCACTCATTAAAGGTCCTGGTAAATAAGCCGCTGATGATGCTACATTTAATATATATCCATAATTTTTCTTTTCCATCAACGGTAAAAAAAGTTTTGTTAAAATTAATACTGCTTTAGTATTTAATTCTAGTTGCTTTATTTCACTTGCAATATCTGTTTTATCAAAAAAGCCATAAATACCAAAACCAGCATTATTTATTAAAATATCTATATTTTCATTTTTTACCTCTTCAAAAAGGTTAAAACAGTTTTCCTCTACCGATAAATCAAGAGAAATAATTTTTGAATTTGTTTTAACTAATTTTTGAACCAACAATAATTCTTGTTTGCTTCTTGATACTAAAATTAAATCATAGCCTAAATTACTTAAAATAATAGCCATATCTTTTCCAATACCAGAACTTGCCCCAGTTATCAAAGCTGTCATACTCTCACCAATACTATTGTACAAAAAAACTAAGATAAAGTCAAAAAAAAAAGAAGGATTATTCTCCTTCTACTAATTCTAAAATAACCATTAACGCATCGTCACCTTTACGTTCATTTAATTTTAAAATTCTTGTATATCCACCATTTCTAGTAGCATAACGTTTTGCTAAATCATCAAATACTTTTTTTGTAGCTACATTATCATTTTGCATAAATGCTAATGCTTTTCTTCTTGCAACTAAAGAACCATCTTTACCATAACTAATCATTTTATCAACAAATTTACGAACTTCTTTTGCTCTAGTTTCAGTAGTTTCAATTCGTTCATTCATTATTAAATCTTTAGTTAAATTAGCTAACATACTTCTTCTATGTTTGCAAGTTCTTCCTAATTTTCTATATGCCATATTATTCCTCCTAACTGTTAATCTTCGTCGCGGAATTTAAGTCCCATTTCTTTAATTTTATCAATTACTTCTTTTAGAGACTTTTTACCTAAATTACGAATCTTCATCATTTCTAACTCAGATTTTTCTGTTAAATCACCTAATGTATTGATACCAGCTCTCTTCAAACAATTATATGCTCTTACAGAGAAGTCAAGATCATCAATAGATGTTTCAAGTTTCTTTAATTTACTATCTTCTTGTTTTGCGTTCATGATACCAGTTGTATCCGCAATTTCACTTAAATTAGTAACTACATTTAAATGTTCAATTAAAATTTTAGCACCTAATGCCATTGCCTCTTCTGGACGAATAGATCCGTTAGTATAAACATTCATTATTAATTTGTCATAACTTGCATCTTGTCCAACACGTGCACTATCTACATCATAGCTAATTCTTTCGATTGGTGAATAAAGTGCATCAATTGGAATAAAACCAATTTTAGAGTCTTCGATATACTTTTTATTTTCATTAGATGGAACATAACCTCTACCACTAGCGATAATAAATTCCATATCTAATTTTCCACCTTTAGAAATAGTAGCAATTTCTTGTGTAGGATTTACGATTTCAACATCTTCATCTGTAATAATGTCAGCAGCTGTAACTACACGCTCTTCTTCAACATGTAAATGAGCTATCTTAACATCACTAGTTTGTTTCTTTACAACTACATTCTTTAGATTTAAAACAATAGATGTAACATCTTCTACAATTCCATCAATTGTTTGAAATTCATGCATTACACCATCTATTTTAACAGCAACTATTGCACTTCCTGGCATACTAGATAGCATTACTCTACGAAGAGCATTACCAATCGTAGTTCCAAATCCTCTTTCCAAAGGTTCTAATTCAAATTTTCCATAATTATTATTTTCTACGTAATCAGTGATTTTGTAGATTGGTTTTTCAAAGTTTAACACTTTAACACACTCCTTTTCTATTAGCCACGTGGACGTTTTGGTGGACGACATCCATTATGTGGGACTGGTGTTACATCAGTAATTGAAGATATTTCAAGTCCTGCAGTTTGTAGTGAACGAATAGCTGTTTCACGTCCTGAACCTAATCCTTTTACAAATACTTCTACTTTTCTCATTCCCATATCATATGCAGCTTTTCCTGCAGCTTCTGCAGACATTCCTGCAGCAAATGGAGTTGATTTTTTACTTCCTTTAAATCCTAAAGTACCAGCTGATGCCCAGCTAATTGCATTACCTTCTTTATCACTAAGTGTTACAATAGTGTTATTAAAAGTTGAATGAATATATGCTCTACCTTCTGGTACATTCTTTTTAACTTTACGTTTTCTTGGTTTATAAGCCATATATATAACCTCCTTTTTTAGTTATAATTATTTCTTCTTATTTGCAACTGTTTTTCCTTTACCTTTACGAGTACGAGCATTACGATTTGTTCTTTGTCCTCTTACTGGTAAACCTTTTTTATGACGAGTTCCTTGATATGAATTAATTTCCATCTTTGTTTTGATGTTCATATTAACTTCACGTCGTAAATCTCCTTCAATCGCATATTTATCAATTTGATCACGAATTTGACCTAATTCATCATTTGATAAATCTCCAGCTCTTTTATTAGGGTCAATTTTAGCATCTGCTAAAATCTTATTAGATAAACTTCTTCCAATCCCATAAATATAAGTTAATGCGATTTCAATTCTTTTATTATTAGGTATATCTACACCTTTAATACGTGCCATAAAACACCTCCTATATTAACCTTGTACTTGTTTGTGTTTTGGATTTTCACAAATTATTCTTAATTTACCTTTTCTTTTAATTACTTTGCATTTTGCACATATCGGTTTAACCGAAGCTTTTACTTTCATATTTTCCCTCCTATTTTCTATAGGTTATACGCCCACGTGTTAAATCATATTCTGATAATTCAAGCGTAACTGTATCACCTGGTAAAATGCGAATATAGTTCATACGGATTTTACCAGAAACGTGAGCAACTACAGTATGCTTATTAGCAAGTTCTACTCTAAATTGACCTCCAGGTAAAACTTCTAACACCTTTCCCTCAACTTCGATAGCTGATTTTTTTTGCGGTTTTTCTATAACTGTTTTATTTTTGTTAACTGGTTTCTTTGGCATTTTATCACCTCTTTGTTAATATTGTGTACCCATCTTCTGTAACAAGTACTGTATGTTCATAATGTGCAGCAGGTTTATCATCTGCTGTTACTATAGTCCAATCATCATCTAACATAAAAATGTCTGCTGTACCTAAATTAAGCATTGGTTCAACGGCAATTGTCATACCTTTTCTTAAAATTGGTCCAGTACCTCTTTTTCCATAATTTGGAACATCAGGATCTTCATGAACTTTTGTTCCTATACCATGTCCAGTAAGCTCTTTTACAACACCTAAATGATGTAAATTAGCATACTCTTCAATAGCACAACTAACATCACCTAAATGAACACCATCATGAATTTCAGAAAGGCCCTTAAATAATGCTTTTTCGGTATGTTCCATTAAATACTTTTTGTCATCATTAATTTTTCCAATAGCATAAGTCCATGCCGAATCACCATGATAACCTTTATAACAAGCTCCAATATCAAGTGTAATAATATCTCCATCTTTTAATTTACGTTTTCCAGGAATACCATGCACAACTTCTTCATTCAAAGAAATACATATTGTTCCTGGAAACCCATATAAATTTTTAAAAGAAGGAGTAGCACCTTGACTTAAAATAAAGTCATTAGCAAGTTTATCTAATTCTCCAGTTGTAATACCAGGTTTCAAATAACTTTCTAAGTAATGATGCGTTTTACCAACAATTTCACCTGCGATTTTCATTAATTCAATTTCGCGTTCAGATTTAATTGTTATCATATTATTCACCTTCAACTATTCTTTTAATTTCTTTATTCACAATAGAGGAATCTTGATTTCCATCTACACTATACAAAATATTTTGATTCTTATAATAATCAAGTAATGGTAATGTAAGTGTCATATACTTATCAAAACGATTTTCAAATGTTTCTGCATTATCATCTGCTCGTTTTACAAGCTTACTTTGACATCTATCACATATATTTTCAACCTTTGGTTTATTTTCATCTACTAACTCACTATACGTAGAACCACAATTTGTACAATATAAACGACCAACGATTCTATTTTTTGCTGTTTCTTTCGAAACATCAATATAAATAACATAATTAATTTTTTCATTTACATTTTCTAGCATTTCATTAAATGCCTCAGCCTGATTTATATTTCTAGGAAAGCCATCTAAAATATATCCATCTTTAGAACCAAGTGATTTAATCTTATTTTTAATTAATGATAATATTATATCGTCACTAATAAACTCACCAGCATCCATTTTAGCTTTTATATCACTATTATTTAATGCTTCAATTCTTAATAAATCACCTGTTGAAATATGTTCTAAATTATATTCTTCACAAATTAACTTAGCTTGTGTTCCTTTTCCCGCAGCAGGTGGGGCAATAAAAATCATACTTTTCATTTTCTTCTACCTCTTTTAAATGAACGAGTAATAAGTTCACTATCAATTTGTTTATAAGTTTCTAAAGCAACTCCAACAACAATTAAAAGTCCTGTCCCACCAATACTTACACTTGTTGGCATTGTAGAAATCATACCAAATATAATTGGAAGTGCCGCTATTATAGCTAAACTAGTAGCACCTACTGTTGTAATTCTTTTTAAAACCTTACTAACATATGTAACAGTTTCTTCACCAGGGCGAATACCTGGAATATAACCACCATTTTGACTTAAATTTTCAGAAAGTTCTTTTGGTTTTAATTGGAAGAATGTATAAAAATACGCAAATCCAAAAATACAAATTATATATAAAATAAACCCAGTTACAGATGTTTGAGATAGATATTTACTTACAAATAATGTAAATCCATCTTTCTTTATAACTCTAGCAATTAAACCAGGTATAGTTATAATTGCTGATGCAAAGATTACAGGAATTACACCAGACGAATTTAACTTAAATGGAATATAACTTTGTTTTTGTCCATACATACTTGTTGATTTATTCGCATATTGAATAGGAATACGTCTCTCAGCTCCCTCAATAAATACGACTGCTAAAACAATTGCAATATATAACATAACAAATAAAACAAACTTAACAATTCCTAAAATTAACGCTTGTGTACTTGTAGTAACAATTAAACTATTAAACGCCTCAATAAACATATTAGGTAAAGTAGCTATTATACCTGCCATAATAATTAATGAAACACCGTTTCCAATACCTTTAGCAGTTATTTGATCTCCGATCCATAGTAATAATGCGGTACCAGCAGTTAAAATTAATGAATAAGTCATATAATCAAGAGGTGTCCCATTTGAAACAAATGCAAATGAGAAGAAATATCCCTGTCTCTTATACACATCTCCGAGCCCACGAGACAGGCAGAAATCTCG
>ENA-OUQF01001149-OUQF01001149.1-human-gut-metagenome-genome-assembly--contig:-NODE-1149-length-16668-cov-6.659303_pt1 | contig 16668 bp, 16 predicted proteins | sample MGYA00237947_ERZ548826 | MGnify/ENA primary metagenome ERZ548826 (study PRJEB26490, sample SAMN05194701) | human gut metagenome | biome: terrestrial biome; feature: human-associated habitat; material... | reverse complement strand
CAGGCACCCAGAGCACTCATCACAGAAAGAAGGATGGCGGCGGGCAGGGACACCTGAATGCCCAGCGTATTGGCCGCAGCCAGCGTCATAATGGTAATGGTGATGGCGGCACCATCCATATTGATGGTAGCGCCCAGCGGGATGGAGACGGAATACATATCCTTATCCAGCCCCAGCTTTTCGCACAGATCCATATTGACCGGGATGTTGGCGGCAGAGCTGCGGGTGAAGAAGGCGGTCAGGCCGGATTCACGCAGGCAGCGGAGCACCAGCGGATACGGGTTGCAGTGCAGATACACAAAGATGATGAAGGGCGAGACGACCAGCGCCATAAAGAGCATGGTGCCCACCAGCAGGAGCAGCAGCCTGCCGTACTGGGTAAAGATGGACAGGCCGTTGCTGGACACGTTGGTGTACACAAGGCCCATGATGCCGAAGGGTGCCAGATTGATGATCCAGCGGACGATCTGGGAGACTGCATCCGCTGTGTTCGCCAGGAACAGCTTGGTGCTGTCCGCGCCGTACTTCTTCATGGCCAGACCGAACAGGCAGGCCCAGAACAGGATGCCGATGTAATTGCCGTTCAGCAGGGCACTGACGGGGTTTGCCACAAAGTTGGTGAGCAGGGTGTTCATCACCTCGCCCAGACCCTGGGGCACCACCTCGGATTCTGCCGCCTCGGCCAGAACGACGGTCTGAGGGAACAGGAAGCTGGTCGCCGCCGCAATGGCGGCGGCCAGGAAGGTGGTGAGCATGTACAGCCAGATGACCGTGCCAAAGCGCCGGTCCAGCCTGGACGTACCCTGCGCCAGCGCACTGGCCACGATAATGAACACCAGCACCGGGGCAATGCCCTTCAGGGCACCCACGAACAGGCTGCCGAACTCTTCCACCCAGCCCGCACCGGGCACCGCCAGTGCCAGCACCGCACCGACCACAAGGCCGATGACGATGCGCAGGATCAGGCTGGTGGCGTTGTACCTTGCCGCAACCGCTTTCAACGTTTTCATAACTTTTCTACTCCCCTATCCAGATTGTGCGCCCATTGCGCACAGTTTTCCCATTCCTCTACACGGAACAAATACGATTATACGCCTCGCAGACCGAAAAGTCAAAGATTTTACCCGCTTTTTTTGTTTTTCATTTCAACATATACAGACACGAGCTTTTTTCACTGTCCGTATACGAAATACAGATTCACAAAAAGAGACCGCACCCCGTGTGTTTCGGGATGCGGTCTGTTCCTGTTTTAGTCGAGATAGGACACCTTGCCGGGCACAAAGCCCTGAATGCCCATGCCGGGCGCGTCGGAGACGGTGATGTTCTTTTCGTCGAACACGGCACCGCCGAGGATATGATCCTCGCTGCAGAGCACCGGGCCGTCGAGGTCGATCTTGGTGATGATCTTCTTGGCGCAGGCCAGCTCCACGGCGGCGTTGACCGAGATCTTCGCTTCCAGCATACAGCCGATCATGCACTCCACGCCGTACACCTCAGCGGCGGCGGCAATGCGCAGGGCATTGGTGATGCCGCCGCACTTCATCAGCTTGATGTTCACAAGGTCGGCCGCGCCGGTCTGCATGATCCGCAGGGCATCTGCCGGGCTGAACACGCTCTCGTCGGCCAGCACGGGCACATCGGCATGGCGGGTGACATACTGCATTCCCTCAAGGTCTGCGGCGGGCACGGGCTGCTCCACGAACTCAATGTCCAGCCCCTTCTCCTGCATCTGGTTCAGGATGCGGACCGCCTGCTTGGCGTTCCAGGCCTGATTGGCATCGATGCGGAGCTTGATGTCCCGGCCCACGGCCTGCCGCACCGCGGCAAGGCGGGCCACATCCAGCTCAGGGTCGATACCTACCTTGACCTTCAGGCAGTCGTAGCCGCGCTGGACGGCGGTGCGGGCATCCCGGGCCATCTCCTCGGGCGGGTTGACGCTGATGGTAATATCGGTCACGATGTTCCTGCGGGCACCGCCCAGCATCCGGTAAACAGGGGCGCTGTACTTCTGGCCCAGCAGATCCCACAGGGCCATGTCCACAGCGGCCTTGGCGCTGGTGTTGTGGACAAGCGCCTTCTGCACAGCGGCGGTCAGATCCTCAAATTCATCGAGGTCGCGGCCCAGCAGGGCAGGGGCGATATGATCCTGAATGGCACCGAGGATGGCCCCGGTGGTGTCGCCGGTGATAACACCGGTCGGGGGTGCTTCGCCGTAGCCCACCGCACCGGTATCGGTGTGGAGCTCCACGATAACATCCTCAACGCTGTTCACAGTGCGCAGTGCCGTTTTGAACGGCACCCGCAGCGGGGTAGAAATGCGGCCCAGCCGCACCTGTGTGATCTTCATAGTCCCGTCCTCCTTCTTATTCCAGCGGCAGGTTTGCCAGCTTGACAATGGCGTTTGCAATGATCTGGGCGTTCTGCACCAGACGTTCCAGATCGAAGCATTCATCGGGCTGATGCTCTGTGACCGGGTCACCCGCGAACAGGGGGCCAAAGGCCACCACATTGGGCAGCATCTTGGCGTAGGTGCCGCCGCCGATACACTTGGGCGGGGCATTGTCGCCGGTGGCATCCCGGTAAACCTCCAGCAGGGCGCTGACCAGCGGGGTCTCGGCAGGGTAGTAGAGCTTTTCCTTGTGCACCTGCCCATCCAGCGCCCAGCCTGCGGCCTCAAAGGCGGCCTGCACAGCGGGCTGGCAGTCTGCCCGTTCCATGGTCACAGGATAGCGGTAGTTCAGCTTGACCCACAGATGCTGCGCGTCGCCCTCGATCAGCCCCCAGTTGCAGCTCATGGGGCCGGAGAGCGCATCCTCCAGCCGGTGGCCCAGCAGGCGCTCGCCGTAGGGGTCGGTGCCCAGCTTCTCAGCCAGAAAGTGCACGGCCTGCTTGGCATCCCCCTCCAGCGGCAGCCGGTCAAGGTAGCACACCAGCCGCCCGATGGCGTTTTCGCCCTGCTCCGGGTGGCTGCCGTGGGCCGAAACGCCCACCGCTTCCACCTGATAGCCGCCGGGGATGGCTGTCACAGTGATGTGCTCCGCATCCGGCAGGGCAGCCCCCGCCGGGGCGGTCAGCGCAGCGCAGGCGTAGTCCGGCACCACATTGCCGGCCACGCCGCCCTGCACCCTGTTCAGCTGCCAGGCACCGGTCTGGTGCAGCTGCACAGCATAGCTCTCGTTCAGGATGCCCTTTTCGCCGTTGATGAGCGGATACTCGCCGTCCGGGGTGAAGCCCAGCACCGGGATCTCCCCGCCGTGGGCCTTGTAGTACAGCACGTCCCGGTCGTTGGTCTCCTCGTTCAGGCCGAACAGCAGCCGGACACGGCGGTTGAGCGGAATGCCCAGATCCCGGATGGCCTTCAGCGCGAACAGGCTGGCCACCACCGGGCCTTTGTCGTCAATGGCACCCCGGCCATACAGCCTGCCGCCCTCGATCTCGGCGGCGTAGGGCGGGTGATGCCAGCCCTCGCCCTCGGGCACCACGTCCAGATGCCCCAGCACCGCCACCATCTCGTCCCCGGTGCCGATCTCGCACCAGCCGATGTACCGATCCATGTCGGTGGTCTCAAAGCCCAGCTCATGGCAGAGGGTCAGCGCCTCGGCAAAGCAGGCATCCACCTCCTCGCCAAAGGGCTTGCCCGGCAGCGGGTCGGCCTCCACACTGCGCCTGCGCACCAGCCGCTGGAGCGCCGCCACCATCTGGGGCCGCAGCGCCGCCACGCCCTCGTTCAGTTTTTTGTCCATACGTTCCACCCCTTTTGTGATTCATTTCACAGCTTGTATTATAGAACGATTGCCCCCGCTCCACAAGCCCCCAGTTCGGCAAAAAAGGTCTTGACACCGCGCAGTGTGTACGCTATTATGTACATAAGAGGTGATGCACGATGACGACCACTAATATCACGAACTTTCGCAAGAATGCTTTCCAGTATGTAGAGCAGACCGTAAAGTACAATGAACCGCTGAACATCTGCACCAAAGACGGCAACGCTGTTTTGCTTTCGGAAGAAGATTACAGCGGCATTATGGAAACGCTTTATCTCGTCTCCGTGCCGGGAATGCGGGAAAAGCTCATGGCGGCCAAGGCCGAACCGCTGGAAGATTGTGTTGACGAATCGGCTGTGGAGTGGTAAATGTACAAGATTGTTTATGCGAAAACCGCGCTCAAGGACATTCCAAAGCTGAAATCCGCCCATCTTGACGAAAAAGCGAAGGCGCTGATCTCCGTTATAAAAGAAAATCCGTTCCAGAACCCGCCGCCCTATGAAAAGCTGGTGGGCGATTTGAACGGCTCGTACAGCAGGCGCATCAACGTACAGCACCGCCTTGTGTATGATGTTTTTGAAGAAGAGCAAACCATCAAGATTTTAAGCCTTTGGACACATTACGAAAGATGACCCGAAAACGGACTGTTTTGCAGTTCGTTTTTTTTCAAATTTTTTTGAAAAGGGGTGAAAGGATTCCGCGCGGCGTGTATTTAAGGAAGTGAGAGCATCCATTTTGCCGGAGCTCCACTTCCGGCCCAAAGAAAGTGAGGGACCCCCTATGAAGAGACGACTTATCAGCCTTCTGGTGGCGCTGTGCATGGCGGTAACGCTCCTGCCTGTGTCGGCAATCACAGCGTGGGCGGAGGAAGGCGGCCAATTAAAAATTGTACAGGGCTATCCTGTCGGTTCCGGTGACAACCATGATCGAGATTGTTCTGGTGAGGGCTGGAGCTATGACGGTACCACCAAAACCCTTAAACTAAATCCAACGAGTCCGACAGAGTATGATTTTTCCTCACTTTCTAGTGATGGAAACACTCTGGATTGCGCTCTTGAAATCGGGGCAAAGGCAACAATTACAAGTGGCTCTTTCACCAATGATATAACAAATCATGGAATCGTTTCTGGCGGCACCTTTTCTCCGATTGCATCCGTAAAACCCTGTCTTACGTTCGCAAATTATCGCATCATCACCGATGGTACTTTTTACGCTCCTCTTAATACACCGTCTACCTCTTTCGAACTCTCAAATTATCCTTCTGGAACTATTGAAGGTGGAAATTTCCGGAATTCTTCTTCCAATTTTTCTTTCAGCAATCAAGGATCTATCAATGGCGGTGTTTTCGGCACTGCGCCAGATAGCACACTAAAATCCGGCTACATTTTAAATTGCGCCGGAGATTTTAATTTTGTGTTCTATGCAACCTGTTATGTTATTCCTAACACCAACTCCGCTTATCCGACAAAAATCACTGCTTCTTTCGATCTCGGTGCACTATCTCCTTTTGATGTTACAATCAACAATACCCAGCAAATGCTTCTGACTGAATGGGCCGGAAAGGTAGAAAGCTCCAGCGATCCCGATCGCCTTTATGTCACTTTTACCGCACCACCCGCCGATGTGGACACCGTTACCCTGAGCAAGCTGACCCGGCTGGTGATCGATAAAACCGGCTACCCCGTTGGCACCGAAGGCGGCACCCAGAATTACAGCGGCAACGGCTGGAAATTCGAGGGTGACACGCTGACGCTGGAAAGCGGCAATTATGATTTCTCCGGTGAGAAAAACGCACTGCGCCCCCTGAACCCGGATGTGAACTTGGTGGTTGAATCCGGTGCAACGCTGGCCGGCGGCGCAGCTGGAGATGGGTCTGGTGTCACTTGGCAGCTGACCGAAAACACGGATGACCCGAGTACTTATACGTTGACGATTCGCGGCAGTGGTGCAATGGAAGATTATCTAATGAGCAGTAATCAACCATGGCGCAGTTTCCGGGATCAAATCACCTCTGTTGTCGTTTCTCCCGGTGTAACTTCAATTGGTAATCTTGCTTTTACTCGGTTTAGCAAGCTAATTCATGTTGATATTGCAGATAGCGTAGTATCTATTGGCGAACAGGCTTTTTCTGATTGCTCCAGCCTTACTAACATTACAGTTCCACAAAGTGTCACATATATCGGTGTGAATGCCTTTGATTCTTGCACCAATTTAAGCAGCATAACACTTTCAACAAATAACATAACTTCTATCAGGCCTTATACTTTTTCTGGTTGTTCTAAATTGAGCAGTATTGTAATCCCCGACGGCGTAACTTCTATCCAATTGGGTGCTTTTTCTAACTGCACTAAGCTCACCAGTATCTCGATTCCCGGCAGTGTAATTTCAATTGGTCCCTACGCTTTTAGAGATTGCACCAACCTCACCAGTATCACGATTCCCGGCAGTGTAACTTCAATTGGCGAGCATGTTTTCACTGGTTGTACTAGCCTGAATGACATCCGCTACTCTGGCACAAGTGAAAGCGTTATTTCTGCTCTTTCTGGTTATGTCCTCACTCTCGTCACCTTTAATTATGGCGACAAAGTGCCTGAAGCAGAGCGGATGATAACAGTATCCGTCAAAACGGGCGAAACATTGACAGCTCCCACCACCCCTCCCACCGTTTCCGGCTACGAGTTCAAGGGCTGGCTCACCAAAGATGACAAGCCTTATGATTTCACGGTCGCTCCCACCGGCAAGTTCACCCTTTACGCCAACTGGGAAAAGAGTCCCGACCCGAAGCCCGAACCCAAACCCGAGCCCGAACCCGAAGCCCCCACCTACACCCTGACGGTAAAAGGCGGCACGTTCACCTACAACGGCGGCGAAGCCATGACCAGCGCCAACGTGCCGGTGGATGCCGAGGTCAAGGTGACGCTGAACCAGAGCGCCGTGCCCGAGGGCATGGTGTTCGACCTGTGGGCCATGGATGAAGCCAGCCTGCTGGGCAACCCGGCGGTCGCCTACAACGAGGAGAGCTTTACCATCCCGGCGGGCACCGTGGCCAAGGGCAGCACCGTGACCGTGGAAGCCCAGTACCGGGATGCCACCATCGAGAGCGAGCCCAGCATTCTGGGCACTGCCGCCATCATCGGCGTGGCCGGTGCAGGCACGGCGGTCATCGTGTGGCAGGGCTACCGCATCGGCATGGAGCTGTACGAGAAGTATTTCCAGCCCACGCCGGAAGAAACTGCGGCAGAGCAGCCCGCCCCGGAAGCTCCGGCAGCTGCTGCCGCTTCCTGAACGCAGGCGCGCCCGCTCCCTTCCACGGCTGACAGAACTGCATAAAAACAGCGCCGCTCCATCGTTTCCGGTGGGGCGGCGCATTTTTGCGGTTCAATCCCGGCGCAAAGGCAGGGTAAGGGACATTTTCTGGTAGGCAATGCGGGGCGTGCCATCCGCCACATGGATGATGCCGCACTTGGTAAAGCCGTTTTCTTCCAGCAGGTGCTGCATGATCTTGTTGTCGGCGTGGGTGTCGGCCCGCAGGCTCTCGCAGTGCTCCAGACACCAGGTGATCACAGCGGCGGCAACGCCGGGGTGCCTGCCCGCCGAAGCCAGCCGGTGGATGGTGCCGTAGGGCAGGGTATCGTTCAGCCACTTGCCATCCTCGATCCGGGCATAGGTGGGGTCCGGGCCAAGGATAAAGGCAAACACGCCCTCCAGCTCGCCGTTGACAAGGTAGAGGAACAGCCGGTTGGAATCAATGTCCTCTTCCAGCAGCTCCTGCGGCGGGAAATGCTCTCCCCACTGGGTGGGGTTGCCGGAATCCGCCATCGCCTGCCGGGCACGGGCATAAATTTTCAGGATCGCATCCAGATCTGCACGTCTTGCTCCACGAAACATCGTCATCCAACCTCTCTTCCGGCGGGCCGCTGCCCGCCCTGATCGTTCTGCTTTAATATAACACAAAACGGCCCTCTCCGTCAAAGCCTGCTGCAAAGGCGGAGAGGGTCGTTCACTGATGCACTTATGTGCGCTGGCTGCGTGCCCGGCGGTACTCCCGGGGGCTCTGGCCATACCGCTCATGGAACAGGCGGTAGAAGTAGCTGGTGTTCTCGTAGCCCACCTGGGTGATGATCTGCTGGATGTTCAGGTCGCTGCGGCGCAGCAGGCGGGCGGCGGTCTCCATCCGGTGCTTCTGCAGCAGCTCCTTATAGGTCTTTCCGGTCTGGGCCCGGACGCACTCGCTGACATACGCCAGCGAAACGCCGTAGCTGCGGGCCACATTGGAAAGGCTTGCTTCGCGGTAATTCTGGGTGATCTCCTGTAATGCCGCCTGGACCAGCGCTTCGCGGCTGACCGCCTCGCCGCGCGTTTCCAGCGGAAAATTCTTGGTCTGTACCATAGCGTAAAACCCTCCGTTGCGGCAGCGGCGGGCGGGGACAGGGGGATGCCGGACACCCGCCGCAGCCAGTTCATCAGGCTTTCTGGGGAAGCCTTTCTGCTTATAATACGGGCGGGGCACAGAAATAATTGCGGAAAGCTCAAATTTTTACAGAAACAAGAGATCAGAACATATTTTCGTTATGATAACGCCCGCTGCGGACGAACTCCACCCACTCGGCCAGGTTCACGGCGTGGTCGCCGATGCGCTCCAGGTACTTGATGACCATGAGCAGATCCAGGGCGGCATCCACCTTGCCGGGGTCGGCGGCGATCTCCTGCGCCAGCGTATGCTTGATGGCGTTGAAATCGTAGTCCACCTCATCGTCGGCGGCAATGACCTTGAGGGCGGCCTGCTCGTTCTCAGAGGTCAGGGCATTCAGGGCATCCAGGATCATCTTGTGCGCCTTCTGGCCCATCTTGATGGCCTGGCTCACAGCAGGGTCACCCTCCTTGCGGACAGTGACCAGATGGGGGATGATCTCCGCGATATCGGAGGCATGGTCGCCGATGCGCTCCACATCCGTGACCACCTTCATGGTGGTGGAGATGCGGCGCAGGTCGCCTGCCACCGGCTGCTGGCGGAGCAGCAGGGTCATGCAGCGGTGCTCAATGTCCCGCTCCATGTTGTTGATGCGGCCATCGCCCTGCGCCACGGCGGCGGCAGCCTCGGCATCGGCAGTGCAGAGGGCTTCCATTGCAGCTTCCACGGCATCGGCAGCGCTCTGACCCATCTCGGTCAGGGCCGTTTTCAGGGCGGCAAGGTCATTTTCGTATTGTGTACGGTTGCTCATTGCGTTTTTCTCCTTAGCCGAACCGGCCCGAAATGTAATCCTCGGTGCGCTTATCCTGCGGGGTGCTGAAGATCTGCGCCGTGGGGCCGGCTTCCACCAGCTCGCCCAGCAGGAAGAAGGCGGTGCGGTCGCTGATACGGGCTGCCTGCTGCATGTTATGGGTCACGATGACCACGGTGTAGTTCTTTTTCAGCTCGCTCATCAGCTCCTCCACCTTCATGGTGGAGCCGGGGTCCAGGGCGCTGGTGGGCTCATCCATCAGCAGGACTTCGGGCTTGACAGCCAGGGCGCGGGCAATGCACAGGCGCTGCTGCTGGCCGCCGGAAAGGCCCAGAGCGCTCTTTTTCAGGCGGTCCTTGACCTCGTTCCAGAGGGCGGCACCCTTCAGGGAGCTTTCCACCAGCTCGTCCAGTTCTGCCTTATTGTGCACACCGTGCAGCCTGGGGCCGTAGGTGATGTTATCGTAGATGCTCATGGGGAAGGGGTTGGCCTTCTGAAACACCATGCCCACCCGGCGGCGCAGCTCAGTGGGCTGCATCTCGCGGGCAAAGATATCCTGCCCTTTCAGGCGGACATCACCCTCGATGCGGATTCCGGGCACAAGGTCATTCATCCGGTTCAGGGTCTTCAGGAAGGTGGACTTGCCGCAGCCGGAGGGGCCGATGAGGGCCGTGATCTCCTGCTCGCCCATGTCCAGCGAAATATCTTTCAGCGCCTTGAAATCCCCGTACCAGAGGTTCAGGTTTCTGGCTGTGATAATGGGTGATACGTTTTCCATAGTTTTCCTCGAGATTTCCTCGTGTATTAAACCCCTCAGTCTCGCATACGCTCGACAAGTACGGGTTGCGGCTCCCAGCATCCATCTCGTGTTGTAAACAACACTTATGTCTTGCTGGCCGCGGCCCCAACAGCAACGCCCTTTATCCGCCACTGGCGGCGGTTGTTGCTGTTGCTCCTAATAGTGGGGCCCTTGGCATTTCGTAAAGCTTAACCGTTTTGCCAAGGCCGCCCCTACTAGGGGCGGTGGCAATGCGAAGCATTGACGGTGGGGTTTATCTACTGCTTCTGTTTCAGTTTGGTTTTGGCCAGCCGGGCTGCCAGATTGATGGCAAGCACCAGCACCAGCAGCACTGCACCAATGGCCCAGGCGGAGTCGAAATCGCCGTCCTCAAAGGCACGGAGGTAGAGCAGCACCGACAGGGTGGCACCGTTGGAGGTGTAGGCCTTGAGCACGCCGTTGGCAATGACCTCGGCGGCACCGGCGGTGAAGAGCAGCGCGGCGCTTTCGCCCACGATGCGGCCCACGGCCAGGATGCAGCCGGTCACGATGCCGTCGATGCTGCAGGGCAGCACGATGGTGCGGATGATGTGCCATTTGCCCGCGCCCAGACCCAGCGCACTCTCACGGTAGCCCTGGGGCACCGTTTTCAGGGATTCCTGGGTGGTGCGGATGATGGTGGGCAGGTTCATGATCACCAGCGTCAGGCTGCCGGAGAGCAGGCAGGTCTGGAAGCCCAGCGTCTGGGCGAACACCAGCATACCCACCAGACCGTAAATGATACTGGGGATGCCCGCCAGCGTCTCGTTGGTGAACTCGATCACTGAGATGACCTTGCGGTTCTGGGCGTACTCGGTCAGGTAAACGGCCGCGCCCACACCCAGCGGCAGTACGATCAAAAGCGTCAGCAGGATGACATACAGCGTGTTGAGGATCGCAGGCAGAATGCCGTCTGTGCCCTTCAGCACACTGGCGGTGGTGGTCAGGAATTTCCAGCTGATGTGCGGGATGCCGCGCACCAGCACCATGCCCAGAATGCCTGCCACCAGTACGATGACCAGCACAGCCGAGGCCCAGACCAGAGCGTTCATCACGCGGTTCCAGGTGCGGCGGGAGGCAGAAGCACTGTTATTCATCGCGCTTTCCTCCCTTCAGCACCACATTGAGCAGGATATTGATGCCCATGATAAAGACGAACAGCACCAGCGCAATGCTGAACAGCGCCTGTTTCTGCAGGCCGCTGGCGTAGCTCATCTCCTTGGCAATGGCGGTGGTCAGGAAGGTGACGCTGCGGAACAGGCTGTCCGGCATGTTGGGGCTGTTGCCAGCCACCATCATCACGGCCATGGCCTCGCCGATGGCGCGGCCGATGCCCAGCACGATACCGGCTGCAATGCCGCTCCTGGCAGCGGGGACGCTGACCTTGAACCAGGTCTCGGCATCCGTTGCGCCCAGAGCCAGACTGCCCTGCTCATACTCCGGCGGCACAGCGTTGAGCGCTGTGACCGACACCGACACGATGCTGGGCAGGATCATCACCGCCAGCACCACGATGGCGCTCAGCAGGCAGGCACCGGAGGCCTTGCCAAAGGTCCTGGCCACGGCAGGCACCAGCACCTGCATACCCAGCAGGCCGAACACCACGCTGGGGATGCCGCTCAGCAGCTCAATGGCGGTCACGACCACGGTGCGCACCTTCGGGCCTGCGGCCTTGGAGAGGAACACCGCCGTCAGCAGGCCAATGGGCACACCGATCACGGTGGCACCCAGCGTGCCGTAAACGCTGGACAGGATGAAGGGCAGGATGCCGTAGGCCGGGTCGGCAGCGGTGGAAGCCCACCGGGTGCCGAACAGGAACCGGAACAGCCCGATCTTCCGGATGGCAGGCACACCGGAGAGGACCATATACACCGAGATCAGGAGCACACAGCCCACCGCCAGAATGCCGCAGAGGAAGAAGATGAAGTTCATCACCGCTTCCAGCCACGCAGCAGGGGTTCTGGGGAGAGAGATCTTTTTGTTGTTCATAGCATCATTGCTTTCCGCAATTACTCATTCACAGGAACAGCACCGGCAGTGCGGATCAGGTCAGCAGCATCGGCACTGGTGGCAAAGTCGAAGAAGGCCTGTGCCTGCTCAGACAGGGTGACAGACTTGTTGGTGACGAACACGAAGGGACGCTGCACCTCGTAGCTGCCGTCCTTGACGGTCTCCTCGCTGCACTCCACGCCGCCAACGGTGACCATCTTCACGGTGTCGCCCACAGCGGACAGGGAAGCGTAGCCGATGGCCAGAGGGTTGGCCTCCACAGCGCTGATGACAGCACCGGTAGCGGTCAGCTCCTGCGCGTACTTGCAGCTGTCCTTGACATCCACGATGCTCTCAAAACCATCACGGGTGCCGGAACCAGCCTCACGGCCGATCAGAACGATCTCGCCGTCGTCGCCGCCAACCTCAGACCAGTTGGTGATCTCGCCGGTGAACATCTGCTTGAGCTGGTCAACGGTCAGATCCTCCACCTTGCTTGCATTGTTGACGATGATGGCAATGCCGTCCAGGGCGATGGTGGTGTCCTCCACGTCAGCCTTCTCGTCGTCCTTCAGGGCACGAGAGGACAGGCCGATGTCCAGGGTCTTATCGGCAGCACCGGTGATGCCTGCGCCGGAACCGGTGGGGTCGTAGCTGACGGTGACACCCGGCTCAACCTCGGCAAAGCCTTCGGTCAGGGCGGCGATGACGTTCTTCATGGAGGTGGAACCACCGGTAGCAACATTGCCGGACAGAGCAGCAGCGGTAGAAGAAGCAGTGGAGCCTGCAGCGGTAGAAGAAGCTGCAGCAGAGGAAGCAGAACCGCCGCAGGCGGTCAGAGCAGCAGCGGCAGCAGCAGCACCGCAGACAGTGAGAAACGAACGACGCGTGATCTTTTTCATAATATTTGTCCTCCAAACATCCGGGCTTTCCGCTCCCGGCTCTTGTTTTCGTGTTTTCCTTGGGTACGGCACTATTGTATCCCAGTCGGAGAACCGCTTCGACCACAAGCGGGAAAAATCGAGGTAAATTGTTTGGACATGTTTTTGCCCCAATGTAAAATTTGGGCGCAAAAAAGCCCGGGGTGCGGGTGCACCTCGGGCTCTTAGGGGATATTAGACTTTATCGACAGCGGAAACTGTCACTTTGCCGTCACTCGTCAGAGCAAACTCGGCTGTCTTGCCTTGCAGGGTCACATACAGCTTGAAGGGTACGCCCTGCTTAAAAGAACCGTACCCACTGGCCTTTGCACGGAACTGCGGCACATAAGTCTTTGTCAGTTTAGAGGAGATTTCCTCTTTTCCATTGGTCAGTTCCAGCGCGGTCTTATCAATTTTTGCCACAAAGACACCGGCAAAATTGTATTTGATCTCGCTGGCTGCACCATTGTACCGAATCCGCACATTGGGTTTGCAGAGGTAGCCGTTGGCGTTCTCATTGCCCACGACCTCATCACCAGTGATGGTCATGTTGCCGGTCATGGTCACTTCAAACTCACCCAGCCCGATGGTTGCGGACGGGATCTCGCTGCCGCCCCCATCGCAGCCGGTGAGGACACCAGCGGCAGAAGCGGCCAGCACAGCGGCGGCAGATGCTTTCAGAAAATCACGGCGGGAAAAAACATTACGCATCAGAAATTCCTCCCATCTCAGATCTGGTTTGTTCCTATCACCATAGTACCATATTTACCCAGACTGTCAAGGGACAGAATTCAACCTCTCAGAACTGCACCTCCACGCCATCGGGGCGGTAGAAGGTGACGTTCCTGCGCCACTGGGGCTCACCCATGGTGCGGCGGTAGCAGTCTGCCAGCTGCCGCACGGCCTCCTCGGGGCTGCGCACCTTTCCGCCGCAGCAGGGGAGCACCAGCACCCGGAACCAGGCATCAAAGAGATGCTCTGTCCAGCCGGTGTCCTTGGCCCCGCACCGGGCGTAAAAGCCCAGGCGGCGCACGGCCATGGCCTCGTCCTCGGCCTTTTCAGGGCACTCCGCTTCAATGAGGATGGCCTGCGCGCCCTTCTCGTGGTCAGGCAGGGCGGCAAGCAGAGCGGCTCCGATGCCGCCGGCCCGGTATTGGGGCAGAACGGCAAAGTAGTCCAGCTGGCTCACCTCACAGCCCACGGGCCGCACCATCAACAGATACGCCACCAGCGCGTCGTCCTCGTACACGCCCCAGGTGTGGGCGGTACCGGCGGCCTCGCTGTTCAGGATCATGCTCAGGGGCTTCAGCTCTCCGGCAGGAAAATCCCGGCGCATCTCGTTCAGGTAAACGTTCGTCAGCTCTTCGGCGGTCAGCAGCCGCCAGATTAGGTTCTCGGGGTTCATACGATACGGGTTCCTTTCTGGTAGACAGCCTGAATGTTCAGTTCCTTGTCCGCCAGGATCACATTGCCGTAGCGGCCTGCAGCCAGACTGCCGTAATCATTGTCGATGCCAATGCTCTTGGCGGGGTTTTCGCTGGCGGCGCGGACAGCGCTTTCCAGCGGGACGTTCATCTCCAGCACGGCACGCTTCATGCAGTCGTACAGGCAGGTGGCACTGCCCGCAATGGTGCCGGGGTGCTCGGTCAGGGTGGCGCGGGGGCCGCTGACCGTGACCGCCTGGCCGCCCAGACTGTACTGGCCATCGGGCAGGCCGCAGGCCATCATGCTGTCGGCGATCAGGATGACATGGTCATCCCCGAAGGTGTTGAAAGTGAACCGCACCATAGCCGGGTGGATGTGAACGTTGTCGGTGATGAGCTCCACCTCCGCGCCCCGTTCCAGCGCCGCAATGATGGGGCCGGGCTCCCGGTGGGTGATGCCGGGCATGGCGTTGTACAGGTGGGTCATGTGGGTCGCGCCTGCGTCAAAGGCGGCGTTGGCGGTGTCGTAGCTGGTGCAGGTGTGGGCAATGGAGATGCGCACCTCGTCATGGCAGGCGGCAATGAACTCCAGCGCACCCGGCTCCTCCGGGGCGATATCCACCAGCTTGATCAGGCCGTTTGCCCGCTTCTGCAGGCGGCGGAACATTGCAACATCCGCCTTGTGGAGATACTCCGGGTTCTGGGCACCCACCTTGTTGGGGCTGATGAAGGGCCCCTCCATATTGATGCCCACAAGGTCTGCGCCTCTGCCGTTCTGATGGGCGGCGGCAGCATCCATCACACCGTTCAGGATCTCTTCCGAGAAAGTCATAGTGGCAGGGCAGATGGCCAGCACGCCCTTACCGGCCTCAAAATCGGCCAGGGTCTGGATGGCTTCTTCATTGCCGTCACAGAAATCCTTGCCCATAGCACCGTGGAAGTGGATATCCACCAGGCCTGGCAGAGCGTAAGCGCCCTTGGCATCCACGATCTCTTCGCCTTCCTCCGGCTGTGCAAAGGGCACGATGCGCCCCTCCCGGATGGTCAGGCTCCCCTCCTCAAAGGTGTGGCGGGGGGTATAAATCAGAGCATTTTTGATGATCATATTCTTATTCTCACGCTTTCCTTCGTGCAACCTCTCAGTCGGGCTTGCGCCCGCCAGCTCCCCTTGTAGGGGAGCCTTTGGCAAAAAGATTCACTGAAATCGGCTGCCAAGGCCTCCCCTCATTAGGGGAGGTGGCATTGCGCAGCAATGACGGAGAGGTTTCATTACAGCAGGCTCAGTGCTTCCTCATCGGCCACAAGGATGCAGTCGGGGTGCATCTGCAGGATGGAGCCCGGGCACTCGGGGGTCACAGGGCCGGAGACGACCGCCTTGACCGCCTTTGCCTTTGCCAGACCGTTGGCCACCACCAGCACCTTGCGGGCCTGCATGATGGTCTTGATGCCCATGGTGTAGGCCTGTTTGGGCACAAGGTCCTCGTTGCCGTCAAAGAAGCGCTTGTTGGCCTCGATGGTGGCGGGGGTCAGGTCAACGCAGTGGGTCTCCAGCTCAAAGGCTTCGCCCGGCTCGTTGAAGCCGATGTGGCCGTTGGGGCCAAGGCCCAGCAGCTGCAGGTCGATGCCGCCCACGCTGTGGATGATCTCGTTGTACTTTTTGCAGGCATCCACAGCATCGGGGTTGGTGCCGTCGGGCAGGTGGATGGCCTCGGGGCGGATGTTGACCTTGTCAAACAGGTTCTTGTGCATAAAGCTCCAATAGCTTTCGGGGTGCTCCTTGGGCAGGCCGCGGTACTCGTCCAGATTGACGGTGGTGACCTCAGAGAAATCCAGGTCGCCCTTGTTGTACCAGTCCACCAGCTGAGCGTATGCGCCAACAGGGGTGCCGCCGGTCGCCAGACCCAGCACGCAGTTGGGCTTCATAATGACCTGTGCGGAGATGATGTTGGCAGCCTTGCGGGACATGTCCTTGTAATCTTTTGCACGAATGATCTTCATAATGGGGAACCTCCTGTTATTTTGCTTTGTTGTTTTCAGTATAGCATATTTTCCAGCCAAAAGGGTAGCCGGTTTGTGAACAAAACAAAATGCCGCCGAAAGCGGGGCGTAAACGCCCGCCCTCAGCGGCATTTTTACAGTTTGGAAATGGATGCGGAAGCAACCAGCCTTCCGCACGGAAACGTGCTCAGAAGGATGCTTACAGCATCTTCTTCAGCTCATCATACACGAACTGCACCTTGGTGCCGATGATGACCTGGCAAGTGGTCTTGTCGGGGCGGATGACACCGGCAGCACCGGCAGCCTTCACAGCCTTCTCATCCACAGCGGTGTAGTCCTTAATGGTGAAGCGCAGGCGGGTAGCGCAGTAGTCCACGCTGGAGACGTTCTCCTTGCCGCCGATGGCCTTCAGCACGCCAGCAGCAACCTCAGTGTAGTTGTTGTTGGCCAGAACGACCTTCTTCTCAGCCTCTTCGGCATCCTCGTCCTCACGGCCGGGGGTCTTCAGGTCGAACTTGGTGATGGCGAAGTAGA
>ENA-OUQF01001147-OUQF01001147.1-human-gut-metagenome-genome-assembly--contig:-NODE-1147-length-16707-cov-9.623409_pt1 | contig 16707 bp, 10 predicted proteins | sample MGYA00237947_ERZ548826 | MGnify/ENA primary metagenome ERZ548826 (study PRJEB26490, sample SAMN05194701) | human gut metagenome | biome: terrestrial biome; feature: human-associated habitat; material... | reverse complement strand
GCAGCCCCTTCGGGTAATGATTCTTCATCACAGAACCTGCAAGTTTGCCCCAGCCGAGGCTGTATCCATCTACCGTGATCAGATACCAGCCCTTCTCCCCTTCTGCCGGAAACGTCTGCCCGGCCAGATACGCGCGTGCTTCATCCACAGACAGATTCCAGCTGTGGCATGCTTCCTGCGGAGAAATTGCAAGTGCCAGTGCGTGTGCCGGTTCCAGCCGGTTCTTTTTAACTGTGCCAAGATGCAGGCCCGGACGCAGCACATGCAGCCGTCTGGTTGCCGGCATATGTTCCGGCATCAGATACAGCTGCTCTCCAAAAAGAAACAGCCTCCCGGCATCATCTGCCGGTATCTTTCCAAGAAACTCCTGTAATCCTGCAAGATACGCTTTTGCTTCTCCCTTTGCCAGCGGTTTTTCTTCTCCATTCGCACAATATCCCCGGTAATTTTCCGAAACGGTTCCCTCTTTTTCCAGAACCGCAACGAAATGTCCCTCTCCGTGCAGATGATGCGGAAATAACCGGATCGTATCGCCAATCTCCGCTGCCGGATGTTTTGTCCATGCCGCTACACCGTCTGCCATTCCCGGATATTTTTTCACCGGCACAATATGAAACTGCGGATGCTGTTCCAGAAAACGGCTGATCGTTCCCTCGTTTTCCTCCGGTGCAAAGGTACAGGTAGAGTAAACCATACGTCCTCCCGGCCGGAGCATGGAGGCCGCACATGCAAGAATTTCCTGCTGCCGCGCCGCACAGATCTGAACATTTTCAGGACTCCACTCCTCACACGCCTGTTCATTTTTACGAAACATTCCTTCCCCGGAACACGGAGCATCTACCATGATCCGGTCAAAATATTCCGTAAACATTCCCGCAAGTGTCTGCGGACTCTCGTTTGTCACCATCACATTTTTTACACCCATCCGTTCCATATTCTCGGAAAGAATCTTTGCCCGCGCCGGATGAATCTCATTACTGACAAGGAGCCCTTTTCCCTGCATCGCTGCCGCAATCTGTGTACTTTTGCCCCCCGGTGCCGCACATAAATCCAGAACTTTTTCGCCCGGCTGTGCATCCAGATATGCAGCCGGTGCCATGGCACTCGGCTCCTGAATATAGTACACGCCCGCCTCGTGATACGGATGTTTTCCCGGCTGATCTTCCTTTTCGTAATAAAACCCGTTCGCTTCCCACGGCACCGGCTGCAGATGAAAGGAAGTTTCCTCTATAAGCCGGTCTGTGTCGGTTTTTGACGGATTGATCCGCAGTGCCTGATAACGCGTATCTTCGTAACTGTTTAGAAATGCCGGGTATTCTTCCTCCAGCATTTGTTTCATTCGATCTAAAAAAAGTTGTGGAAGCATATCATTTCTCCTAAAGTTCTCCTAAAGTTTTCCAAAAAAACTTGGCAAAATATCCAACAAATAGTAAAATATAAATATGATAAAACGAAAGTACATGAGAACAAGACAATTAAAACCGGGCATGAAGCTCGATCATCCGGTCGTTGACCGTCTGGGACGTAATCTCGTTGCCAGAGGTGCCGAACTGGATGATTATATGATTGATTCCCTGTTGAAACTGGGTATTATGTCTGTTTACATTCAGGAGGGGGAAGAAGAGGAAAACCCAGAACAGGTTCCTACTTCTCCGGAAGCAGAAAAAAATATCGAACGGCTCCGTACCGAAGACCGCGCAAAAGTTACTCTTTCTGCCAGTATCCGTGAACGTGTCTCTACCGGTATCCAGTTTATCTACAACAATACAACCTCCGAGGAAATGGTTGCCACCACAGAGAGCATTGCCGATGACCTGATGCGTTCCATTAAAAGCAATGATGCCATCGCAATTGATATCTCCACACTCAAAACCAGTGACGAATACACATTCAAACACAGCGTGGATGTAGCAACCATTTCCATGATCGTTGCCAAGCAGCAGGGACTCTCTCCCGAAGAAGTACGGGAAATCGGTGTCTGTGGTTTGCTGCACGACATTGGAAAAACCAAAATTCCAAATGCTATCTTAAACAAACCGGGCAAACTCACTGATGACGAATTTGCCATTATGCGGCAGCACTCGACATACAGTTACAACATGATCAAGGATCGTGCGGAATTTTCTCCGGCTGTCTGCCTTGGTGTTTTGCAACACCATGAAAAGATCAATGGAAGCGGATACCCGATGGGTGTGTCTGCGGAGAAAATCTGCCCCTATGCCAAGATTCTGTCCGTAGCGGATATCTATGATGCCCTGGTTACCGAACGCCCCTATAAAAAAGCCTATTCCCAGAGAGATGCCGTGGAAATGATTATGTCCATGACCATGGAACTCGACATAACTGCCATGAAGAGCTTCCTTGAAAGCATGATTCTATATCCGGTAGACAGCATCGTGGAACTGAGTAACGGCGAACAGGCGCGTGTGGTCAAAAATATTCCGCACTATATTCTCCGTCCTGTGGTTGTCGGGCTTACCAGCGGTAATGTTTACAACCTTGGAGAAGATATCAATTGTGCCAATATCATCATTCTTTAAACAACAGGGAACAGCTTTCGCTGTTCCTTTTTTATTGTGTTACCTCTTCACTTTCAAAAGGCTGTGCCGTCTCCGGCAGAAACGCATCGTAAATATCCACATGATCATAGATACAGCGCCAGCTGCTGGTGGACCCTGCAGTCACACAGATATACTCTTTTCCATCCGGTGTCTGTGCCATACTTGCCGCACAGCTTCCGGACTGATTCACAAAACCTGTCTTTGCCCCGATAATTTCACTGTGTGTATCCTTATCTTCAATTCTCCGCAAAAACCAGTTGGATATTGTAATCCCATCCGGATGTGGTTTGGATTTTGATGTCGTGTAGGTTCGCGTTCCAAGAACTTCCCTGCACAGATCATTGTCCATTGCGGCTTTTAAAATCATTGCCATATCATACGGCGTACTGTAATGGTCATCATTGTATATGCCGACACAGTTGGTAAAATGTGTGGTCTCCGACAATCCCATTTTTTCCAGTTCCTGATTCATCATATCCACAAATGCTTCCTGTGAACCGGCCACATAAGTTGCCAGAGAAACCGCAGAATCTGCCCCTGATGGCAAAATGGTTCCATAAAACAGATCCCTTACCGTTACCTGCTCATCCACTTCGTATCCGGTATTGCTGCAGTCATTACTATAACTGAAATCTGTGGCATCAATACTGATGGTAACCAGCTCGTCCAGCTGCTCTGGCTTAATATTTTCCGCTGCTACCAGCACGGTAAAGATTTTGGTCATAGATGCTGGAACCATACGTTTTAATGCATCTTTTCCAGCCAGAATCGTTCCGGCATCCACATCAATGAGAATTCCCTGCTTGCTGACAACGGACTTCGGAAGCGATTTTGTCTCTGCGGTCTCCGTAGCGGAATAATCAAATACTTCCTCTGTTTCCGTCGGTATTTCCGATGCCTGCTCCTGCTGCGTCGGCTCAATCATCTTTGGATCTTTTTTGTTCTTTCCCTTTTTCCCCGGCACAACTGCCAATACCAGAACAACTGCTAAAATTACAACTGCTGCAACGGCTATGTACCATCTGTTTTTTCGTTTCTGCATTTTCTTATCTCCTGTCCTGCCTGAATTGCTCTTTTGTATCATAGCACTTTTCGGCTATAAATTGCAATCCATCAGATACAAACGAGACGCAAAATCCGGAAAATACCGTACGTTCTCATTATACCCGGTGCCTCCGAATGCCGGGTGCAAATGTACACCTCCATACATCAGGGCATCCCCGTATGCACAGAAATCCTCCGTTTCCCCATCCATCTTTACAAATTTTGCCAGCAGATGATGTGTCACGGAATCCGGGCGGATATGTACCGGAGCAACCGTGTTGACCAGATCCCCAAACTCCAGAATACTGTACGTTAACGCGCGGTTGGTAAAATGGTACCGTTTCTCTTTTGCAAGTCCTTTGGGATAATACGCATGAAACTGTGTATTCGGTTCCGCAAGTTTCTGCATCAGCATGCCGACTGCCTGTGTCTGATCTTCTGAAACACAGGTCCATTCTGTGAGATTTCCGTCAGCAAATGTCCGCCCACGATAAAATGTGCCCTGCTGCAATACACAACGCCACTTCCTGTACAGTGCAATCTGAGCCCTGATCTCCTCAAGTTCCTCTCTGGTACAGTCACAGAAATTACATTCATACCCCAGCACTGCGAATGCGGCAACTGCAAAGCGGGTCGTAAGCGGTGTCCGGCGCAGCGTCTGATGGTTCGGACACGCAGATACATGTGCACTCACCGTCGAGAGCGGATACCCGTAACTGTAATTTGTCTGTATGTCCGCCCTGCAACAGGCATCTGTGTCATCGCTTCCCCAGATCTGCGGAAAATAGCACAAAATGCCGGGATCAAAACGGTTTCCGCCTGCTGCACACCCTTCAAATAAAATTTCCGGAAAACGACGGGTCAGTTCCTCCATGCACCGGTACAGTCCCAGCACATAACGATGTGCCACCTCTCCCTGCTGTGCGGCCGGCAGGCTCTGTGAATAATAATCGGAAAACGTCCGGTTCATATCCCACTTCACATAAGAAACCGGTGCCGAAGAAAAGACCTTTGTCATACTGGCAATGATATACTCCTGCACTTCTCTCCTGCCAAGATCCAGAATTCTCTGGTTTCGTCCTTCTGCATGCGGTTTTCCGGGAATTTCAATGGTCCAGTCCGGATGCTTCCGGTAAAGGTCACTGTCCACACTGACCATCTCCGGCTCTACCCAGATCCCAAAAGAAAGCCCCAGATCTGTAATTTTTTTGGCAAGGCGCGATAAGCCGCCGGGCAGTTTTTTTGTATTCGGCACCCAGTCTCCCAATGAAGAAGTGTCATCGTTTCGTCTGCCAAACCAGCCGTCATCCACCACAAACAATTCGATTCCGGCATCTTTTCCCGCCTTTGCCAGCTTTAAGAGCCTGCTCTCACTGATATCAAAATAGCAGGCCTCCCAGCTGTTTAAAAGTACCGGGCGCGGCCTGTTTTTCCAATATCCGCGCACGATATGCTCCCGGATAAACGCATGCATCCGCCGGCTCATGCCTCCCCATCCATCCGGTGCATAGGTCATAAAGGCCTCCGGTGCCTGAAACTGTGCTCCCGGCTCCAGTTTCCACGAAAATTCCCGTGGATTGATCCCCGTAAGAAGCCGGAGTTTTCCAAAACTGCTGACCTCCGCAGTCTCACAGTGATTTCCACTGTAGATCAGATGAAATCCGTAACAGTCTCCCTGATCTTCTCCCGTTTTCGGACGGCTCAGCATCACAAACGAATTTGCCCGGCTCGACGTGGTTCCGGTAAAAGAATCATTGACAATTCTGCCACCGGTCAGCGTCTGGTCACAGCGGTGCATCTCCCGCGCCCATGCGCCGCGAAATGTCGTAAAAATATAATCACTGTCATCAAAATCCAGCTGCAGACTCATCAGACGGGTAAGCTGTACATCCTGACTGCTGGCATTGACGATCTTCGCACTCCGTCCGATCACATCTGCCGCCTCATAGACATAGTAGTAGAGCAACAGCTTCAGATCATACTGCCGGTCCACCATTGTCACACACAGCTGCTGCACTTCTCCCGCACTTCCATAGGAACCCGGAAGTCCATCCAGCGCATCTTTTTCCCCGGTAATAACGGCATCTTCATAGCGGAAATCCAGAGTCTTTGCCCCATCATAAAGAATGGCCTCAACAAACGGCTCACGGATATCACCCTTTCCGTACGAAGACATTTCCAGCCGCACATCCTCCAGCGAAAAACCGGCATGCTCTTTTTCACAGATATTCACATTTCCCGGTGCAAACACATGCTTTTCCACAAGAATTTCAAGATCATCCGGATGCTCGATATGAATAGTTCTCCCGTAATACAGATGCTCCGGATGTCCCCCCGGCAGAATGGAAAATGCATATGTTGTATGTGCCGTATCCAGTACGAATGCCTGTCCAATTTTACGAATCATAGCTGTCACCCTTTCTTTTAGCAGTTCTCCTGATTTTTAATTGCTGCATTAATCTCCTGCAGCTTTTTCTCTGTCAAAATATATTTTTTCCGAAATACCAATACCGCGATGAAAAGACCGATCATCGGAATTCCCGCCATCGTCAGCCGCAGTCCCAGCACCGAAGAATCCGCTGCACGCGCAACAACCGCCGCACTTGTATCCTGCTTGAGGTTACAGAGAGACAGACAGATCGCTGCGATCAGCACGGCAACTCCCGAAGCCAGTTTCACAACAAACGTCTGCATGGAAAAAATCACACTTTCATCACGGCGGTGATTTTTCATTTCCCCATAATCTACCGTATTTGCCAGAAATACTGTGGTAAGCACGGTCAGCATGCCAAATGCCGCAAAGATCAAAAATCCCGGCACCACCAGGGCTCCAAGCACAGTATGACCGCCAATCATCAGCACAAGCAGAATCGCATACCCTGCGATTGCCATTCCAAAACTCAGGTAGAACACACGGATACTGCTCATAAACTTCCGCAGCAGCGGAAACAATACCATCATGGACAAAATCTGTACCGCTCCGCCAAATGTACTAAAAAGTGTATAGCTGTTATACCAGCTCTCCCCACTCACATCATACTTGAAAAAATACAACAGCAGATTGGACGTAATATACAAAGAGCAGTTAATCAGTACAATGGTGATGACAACCGTCATTGCCTGATCGTTGTGAATCAGCGCCGAAAACATCTGCCGTACGGTCGGCGTTTCCATATGAACCGTGGATTTTTCCCGGATCGTCAGACAGGTGATCGTAATAAACAGCACAAACAATACCGCAACAATAAGTGCAAACCAGCGGAAACCCGTGCGCTCATTTCCCTGTCCCAGCATATACACACATTTCATCGTAATAATCGTAACGAGAGCGGAACCGACACCCGAACAGGAACGCGCCATAGTTGTTAAATTTTCGCGCTCTTTTCCGCCTTCTGTAAATGCCGGAATCATCGACCAGAAAGGAATGTCCATCATGGTATAGGTGACTCCCCACACAATATAGGTAATGGCTGCATATGCCACAATCCCACTTCCATTCCATGCCGGCGGTGCGGCAAACATCAGATACAGCACGATCGCATTGCACAGGGTTCCAACCAGAAGCCATGGACGGAATTTTCCCCAGCGTGTTCTGGTTTTTGCAACAATCACTCCCATAATCGGATCGTTAAATGCATCAAACACCCGCGCTGCCATGAGAATAATTCCCATTGCCATCGCACTTACTCCGAGAACATCCTGGTAATAATACAGAATATAGCTCGCCGAAAGCATATATACCATATCTTTTCCGACAGCCCCCAGGCCGAATGCCGTTTTTTCTTTTGCTGATAATTTCATTGTATTTCCCCCTTACTCTTCCCGTGCCACCTGAAAATGTTCACAGATTTTCCCCGTCTGCGCATTTTCAATTGTCAAAATTCCTTCTCCGGCCTGTCCGGTCGTCTTTACATAAGTACCGCCCATACCTCCCTGTAAACATATGGTCTTTGGACCGATCAGTTCCAGAACACCTTTCACTTCAAACTGCACCGGTTCATTGAAAAATCCCAGCACATTTCCATTTTCATCCAGTGCCCGGATACGAACCGCCGCCATATCATAGGTTCTGCCTTCGGTCAGGTTATGTGCACTTACCTTCACCTCCAGATGTGCCTGCTGCATCGGCTCCTTGATCACGGTCTTTACCACTTTTCCGTCCCTGACAGCCTCAAACTTATAGACCGTGGAAGTCGTCCCCCAGTCCCCGACATAACGTGTGTAAAGCGCAACCGCATCCTTTGGTTTCATGTGATAGCAGACCATCAGCCGCAATGCCAGAAGGTAGAACTTTGCCGGAAGATTGTTCAGCCCGTAATACGCCGTCATGTTAAGCAGCTGCCCCATCAGTCTGGCCTGTTTCGGTTTCATTGACTCATTTTCGACAATCGCATTTCCGATAAAGTCATTCACAGGAATCGGTCCATGCGCCAGTGCACGATATGGGGAGTCCTCCCGATGATACTCTTTGATTAATTTAGAGTTTTTGTACATCCGCACGGCATCCGCATTTGTAATCATCCAGTTTCCGCTGCGGTTTCCGCCCGGATGCTCTCCGATATCCATCGAAGAACTCAGTTCTAAAACCGGTGTATCTTCCTGCTGACTGCTATACACCGCCGCTGCAAGTTTCGGGTTGCGGAACATATCCATCACGCCATGGTAACAGATCCGGTCACCGCTGCCAAAATCCTTGTGCGTATTATAGTCAAACATACACCAGCCAAAACTTCCTGCAATATCCGGCTCCTGTGCCACCGCATTTAATACATTTGCATGACGGATTGCATGCTCCGTCCGGTGTTCCTCATCGTCAAACGGCTTGGTCGGAAACATATGCCCGTTATACTCACTGATCAGATACGGTTTTTTCATATCCGGTGTAACTTTTCGTTTCGGATTACACCCCGGATGTCTGCCATCGTGAAGAAAATCGTTGTACGTATAAACATCCTCCAGAAGATGGCTTTTCTTTAGCATCCGCACTCCGCCGGTTGCACGTGTATCGTCCAGTTCATGTGCCACCCGGTTTGTTTCCCTGTAAAAAACATCGTCATCCTGCGACTCATTAATCCGCACACCCCAGAGAATAATGGAAGGATGATTGCGGTACTGCACGATCATTTCCTTTAAATTCTGCACCGCCTGCCGCTTCCATTCTTCATCCCCGATGTGCTGCCACCCCGGAAACTCGGTAAACACAAGCAGACCGATTTCATCACAACGACGGATAAAATCCTGCGACTGCGGATAATGGGAAGTGCGCACAGCATTCACGCCAAGTTCTTTTTTGAGAATATCGGCATCGAAAATCTGCATGGATGCCGGCGCTGCATATCCCACATACGGATAACTCTGATGACGGTTTAACCCACGAAGCCGCAGTTTCTTTCCGTTCAGATAAAAACCATCTTTTCGGAATCCGGCCTCCCGAAACCCTGTGATATCCACACGCGCATCTATCATTTCCCCATTTTTCCACAAACTCGTACGGATTTCATACAAATATGGATTTTCCGGTTCCCACAAACAGATCTCCTGCACTGGAAAAACGGTTTGCACATTTGTCTGTTTTACCGGCTTTTTTCCCAGGGGACTATATGCACCCTCGCCTTTTTTGCGGATTTCCTGCTGCAACGTTATCCCATCCGAAATATTCTGTACCGTAATCTCTGTAGTCACCTGCAGAGGATGTATCTGTGGCTTGATAAATACATCTGCGAGATGTGTCTTATTTCTCACCTGCACATAAACCTCACGATACATCCCGCCAAAAGTCATGTAATCTATGGCATATCCGAACGGCGGAATATTCAAATTTTCCCGGCTGTCGACACGCACCGCAAGTACATTGTCCTCCCCATATTTCAGGTATTTTGCAATTTCCACAAAAAATGCCGTATAACCGCAATGGTGCGCTTTCACTTCTGTCCCATTGACATAAACAACCGCATCATGCGCCACTCCCTCAAAGGTCAGTTCCACACTTTTCCCCTGCCACGCTTCCGGCGCCATAAAATGTCTGCGATACCCACACAGCATCTGATACGCATGCTCATCAAAGTAATGATACGGAAGCTCTTTGCAGGTATGCGGCAGCCGCACATCCTCCATCTCATTTTCCGGATATACTGCCTCTTTCATGGCTTCTTCCCATGTTTCGGCAAATTTCCAGTCATTGTTCCAATACAACCTCTCCATGCTTCTTTATGCTCCCCTTTCGTTTTACCTCTCCGAAGCAATTCCATACATCAGAATCCCGACAACCTCCTGCAATGCCTGCGCATAAGTAATTTCATTCTGCAGCAGGATATCGCGCTGGAAAAACTGCTCTAACGATGCTTCCAGCATCATCTTTAAAATCGGAATCCGGACCGGACGGATCACACCTTCCTGCATGCCCTGTTCCAACAGGGCAATGGTCGTTTCCCAGCCTGTTTCGAGCCGTACTTCCACCTGATGATAAATCTCCGGATATTTTTCTTTTAACTGATATAACTGTCGAAAATCCACATCCTGATAACATTCCGGCATCACACCAAGGATTGTGTGAATCTTTTGCAGGGTGTCCATCTCCGGATTCTCTACGATCTTCTGCTCACTGTCCTTGATCCGGTCAAACAAATAGTCCACCGTTTCCAGAAACAAAGCCTCCTTATCACGAAACACCTGATAAATCGTTTTTTTACTGATCCCTAAAATCTTTGCAATATCATCCATCGTAAATTTCAAACCCTTTTGATTGAATGCCTGCAAAGTTCCCTGCATAATGTTCTCTTTCAGTTCTTTATTCATTCTTTTCATCCTTTCTGCCGGAAGGAAACTATTTTCTTCATTTCAGTTTCCATTATAGTAGCATGTTCTCTCTCTTCCTTCAAGAAACTAAATGCCCAAAAATCGTTTCCGATTTTTGGGCACATTTTTTACGCTGCGTTTTATCCCCGCATCAATTCCCTGCGCACCGTTTTTCTCACAAAATAAAAACAGATGACCTGCATCACAATCGTGATGATCCAGGATGCCGGATAAGAAATAAACAGGAAGTACAACGATCTGTGATGTGGGAAAAATCCAAAAATCCAGAGAATTCTCGTTCCGACCGTACCGATCACCGACAGGATCATCGGCACTGCCGAATGTCCCATCCCCCGCAGTGCTCCGGGAAACAAATCCATAATGCCACACAGAAAATACGGCACTGTTGTAATGGCAAGAATCTCCATGCCGCTCTCGATCACATCCTTTTCTCTCGTATATATACTAAGTACCTGCGGTCCGAAAAACCATGCGCCACATCCCAGCAGCAGGGAAACACTAACCGTAAGAATCAGACAGTCGATCAGCACACGATCCATACGTTTATATTTTCCCACACCATAATTCTGACTCGTAAAACTCATACATGCCTGTGTAATGGAATTTACCGACATATACAAAAATCCCAGAATATTATTTGCCGCTGTATACCCCGCCATCGCCGTATCTCCGAAGGAATTCACGGAAGACTGTAGCAGCGCGTTTGAAAAGTTAATAACCGTACTTTGAATCCCGGCAGGAATTCCCACCTGAAAAATCTGCAGCAGATAAACCTTTTTTATTTTCAGCTTCGAAAAGCGCAGCTGATAGCAGCTGTCGGTGCGGTACAGGCATAACAAAACCAGAATGCAGGAGATCATCTGTGCCGTAATCGTCGCAGTAGCTACGCCTGCCACCCCCAGATGAAAACCGATCACAAGAATCAGATCCAGCAGTGCATTGGCACATCCGGAAATCACCAGAAACAACAACGGCCGCTTGGTATCTCCCACCGCACGCAGAATCGCTGCCCCATAATTATAGAGCATAAAAAACGGCATCCCCAGAAAATAAATCCGCATGTAAAGGGTTGACTGTGCAATGACATTGTCCGGCGTTCCCATAAGAAGCAGCGCACCTTTTGCACTGATTACCCCGATTCCTGCCATGAGAATTCCGCTGATCAGTGCCAGCAGAATGGCGGTATGTACCGTGTCTGACATTTCTTTTTCCCTGCCGGACGCAAAAAAACGTGCCGCAAGCACGTTAGCCCCCAGCGAAATTCCGATAAACAGATTGGTGAACACGTTGATGAGTGCCGTGGTCGATCCCACTGCCGCCAGTGCCTGTTTTCCCGTAAAATGCCCCACAACAATGATATCCACCGCATTGAACATCAGCTGTAAAATTCCAGACAGCATGAGTGGGAGTGCAAACGAGATCAGTTTATCCATGATCGAACCATTGCACATATCTATTTCATATTTGTTTGTTTTCAAATTTTCTCTACCCCCTTTTCGGTTCTGTTATCCCTCTGAGCCATAAAATACGCCGCTACTGGCGGCGTATTTGTTTGTCCTTATACATTCTCTGATCTGCGATCTCGATCAGTTCCATTATATTTTCATATTTTCCCACGGCATATCCCACGGAGGCAGATACCGGAATCTCACTGTTTTTCTGAATCGGCTTCATCACCTGCCTCCACTTTTCAATGACATCTTCTGCAATCTCCTGTGTCCCATCCGGAATAATCATAAGAAATTCATCCCCACCGTAACGGTAAGCATTGGTTTCCTCACTCGTCACTGCTGCCCGAATGGATCCCGCAATTTTGGCAATCAGCTGGTCTCCGTACAAATGGCCAAACGTATCGTTTACATATTTCAACTGGTTGACATCCCAATAAATAACCGCAACCGGGCGTTCTTTTGGCTCCATATGTTCCACTGTTTCAAGCAGTTTATTTTTGCTGTAAAGTCCCGTCATATCATCCATGGAAGCCGCCTGTACCATACGCATTGCATTTTCCATGGACTTGCGCACAATACTGTTTACACTGTTACTTACATAATAAAATGCAACCGCCATCAGCGATCGCGGCATCACATAATAAAGTGCCAGCGTAACCATAGGATTTTCGTTTACTTTGTTGAGCAAAAACACACCATCCTTCTGCAGATGATCCAGTGATGTCACCGTCAGCAGTGCCATGTTTGCATCACATACCCCAAAATAATAGCCCACATAAGTACTGATCGTAATCACAACCACTGTAAATATAAAGGCATAAACCGACAGTCTCTTTGAAGTATACATACTTGAAATGATAATCGGGATCATCATAATAATGATCATATGGTAGGTAAGGGATGCACTCGCGACCATGACAATCAGCCCGATGGCCGTAACGCTGAGATACTTGGTAAATGGGTGCTCAAGCCCCATCTTCACAAGCAGCAATCCATAAATCAACGCCAGCACACATGCCACCACATAGCCTCTGATAAAAATCGCCTGATCCACGATAAAAATATGCAGGCTGTTCAGAATCATCACAAACGAATAGAATAAAATGCAGATTCCCACCACACGGAACGCAAAAATATTCTGTGTCACATCCTTCTGCTCGTAAAAAGCATTTTTATTTGTAATTTTAGATAACAGTGCCTTGCAGGTGCTCATCCATATATCCTCCAGCTTTGTCTGCCTTTAGTATAACATATTCCTGCATGAGTTTCACTACTTTGATGAACTTATAAATTCATCAGGAAAATTTTCCATAACTTTTTTGTCAGTGTTCTGCCATTTTTTCTATCGTGCCATGCATAACGGAATCAGCCCCTGCAAATGAAACTTCGTCTATGATTTTACATACCACATCAATAACCTTTGTAAGACTTACTTCTTCATCACGACGTAATCACATAAATCTTTTTCTGCTTCATATCTACCTTTGCAACAGCACCATACTGTAACGCACATCGTGGCATAGCATGTCCGAAATTCACATTATAAACAATCGGAAGTTTCTCATTGTCTATCACTCTAATAAGAATATCTTTATATTCCTGATAATAAGCTTCATCCTGTGGTTTTCCAACTAATACACCATTTACCACGTCGAATACTCCCTTTTCTTTCAGTAATAACACTTCTCTTTCAAACAATTCAGGAGTCGGTTTTTCTTCGCAGGTTTCTATAAATAGAATTTTCCCAATCCACTCTTCCTTATTTGGAAACAGATCATATCTTTCACAAACTTCCTTTTCATCTTCATATCTGCTATTGGTCAATACATCATAAAGGCTTTCCAAACATCCACCTAATAATCCTCCTTGGAAAATTTCACTTCCCTGGAGAAGTTCAAACCCACGTTCTTCCTTATGAGCTTTTCTTTTTGTTCCTATTGCAGCTCTTGAAAAATCTTCTCTTTCTTCATACCAAGTATCACTGGATATAATTTCATCAGATTCATTACCTTCCAAATAACTCTCAAATGCCCTTTTGGTATATGGTAACATTTCATCTGCAATTTCTCCCAAATCACAAATAAAGTTTGGTCCGTAATAAGTAGACAAGTCCAGTTTATAAAACATCAAATGATTGATCGTAGTATCTGAGAATCCTGTAAATAATTTTGGATGCTCCTCTACCGTCTTTATAAACTTTTCATCTTCCATCAGATAAGGCAAAAGTCTGTATGTATCATCACCACCAATTGCACAAATAATCCCTGCAATAGAATTATCCAGAAATGCATCTTTTAGGTCTTTCGCCCTTGCTTGCGGATGAGCTTGCAAATATTCAATACCCTTCAAAGCATTAGACATAAATACCGGCTCCAAACCATATTCTTTTAATCTCTTTACGCCAATCTCAATATTATGACTGCAAAATTCTTCACCGAGCATTCCACTTGACAAGCTTACAATTGCTACTTTGTCGCCTTTTCTCAATTTTCTTGCATATTGCATAACTACATTCCTTCCATAGAGAAAACAATATTACTTTTTATCCGCACGCTACTTACCTTTAAATTCCTTCTCTATATAACAATGTTCCTGTTTGGCAATCAACTTAAAACTGTAAATCGGACATTCAGATTCCATTTCGTTACAGCTGCTTTCAAAGTCCAGTTCGATAATATATGGCATCCAATCTATAATTCGCAGAAAATCTTCACAGCCAAAATTACTATCATAAAAATTCAATATCGTACTAAGGGCAGTACCATGGGTTCCTATAACAATATCTTTATCCGTATTATCTGATAAAATCTCATTCAGTGCCTCTATGTTACGATTTTGCACCATAGCAATGGACTCTCCACCCTCTTCATGATAATTATGATCAGCCCATCGTTTCTGGAACATTCCGTGATTGTTTCCATCAGGTCCTTTTTCGCGCTCCCTCAATCTCTCATCTGTTATAATCTCTTTTGTAAAAAAATCTGCTGCCTCTGCAATGGTATCCATACTACGTTTATACGGACTACAATAAAACGCATCTATTTTCTTGTCCTTCAAAAATTCCAGCACAATTGCAGAATCTTTCTTACCCTCTTCCGTCAAAGGTCTTGTCCTGTCTTCTTCCCATTCGTGTTCCGGCTGTGCGTGACGCACGAAATAAACTCTTGTCATTTGATCAGCTCCATTTCATCTTCCATTTTTACGAATCCATATTTTTCATACAATGGTCGTCCCATCTCTGTCGCCTCTAAAGTAATCTGTGATACGCCCTGTTTCCTTATAACCTTTACCAGTAAATCTAATGTATGAAATGCAATCCCCTGTCTCCGATATGCCGATGCCGTATACATATTCATAATATAAGCCTTTTTACCTGTTGGATTATGATATGTCGGCATAACCTGATAAAAACTGACACCACCAGCGCCAATAAAGGTTTCGTTATCATACACCAGATATGCAATATGCTCACCAGTTTCTAATGTGTTCTTATAATACTCATAGGATTCTTTTTCCACCAATGACATATCCATATCATTCGATAGTTTGTTTGCTACACGAAGAACAATAATTCTAGTTCTTACAAGTTCATCTATGTCTGCTATGGTTGCTTTTTTATATTCATAGTTTTCTTTCATCCTACACCTCTACCAGCAACGACTCTCCCTCAGAATAATTTCCACTTATCCATTCCCATTTCTCCGAAAGTTCTATTTTCCCATCCTCTAATATGGTTGGTACACTATGACACTTTCCAGTTTTTACCTGCATTACCTGATTCATATGATGATATACAAAATCAAGTTCTCCGTTAATTGATACTGTACCTATCAAAAAACCCTTCAATATATTGCCACCACTGTAGTCTGCCCATAACAATTTTCCATTCTGATGATATGTAAAGGTAGTCTGTTCACTAACCTCGCCATTCTCGGAATTCATTTTTGGAATGAACCTTCTTCCATCATAACAAATGTCTGTAGACGCCTTATTAAGTTCTTTTTCCATAACCTCATAGGCAAGTATCACTCCATTTTCTACCGGATAACGCTCATGCTTTATTGTAGAAAATCCCAGTTTTTCATAGGGAAAGCAACCTCAAATGCCTGCTGCATCTCTGCGACACTATGATATCTTTCATCTAAATTGGATGATATACCTTTCAACACAAAATCTTTTACTTTTTGATTTTTAATATTTTCCAAATTATATCTGCCTGTCATCACATAATAGATAAGTCTTGTAAGCGCAAAAGTTTCATACTCCATATTGTAGTTTCCAAACCCTACAATTTGAAGGTTACTATCATTTAGTGAACCTTTTATTTCACTACCGAAACTTGTCAAATCACTTTGTTTCATCTTAACTAAACCAAAATCAGAAATTTTTACTATCGTCAAATCATTTTCGTAGTGTTGTAACAATACATTTGTAAAACTAATATCTCTATGTAGATACCCTTTTGAATGAATATAAGAGAATCCTTTGAAAATCTGCATCGCAATTCCTCGTCGTCTGTTTATTGTTAAGGTGCTGTTATTTCTTTCTATGAATTTTTTTAGTATCTCATCCGCATATTCCATATAATATTCATTTTTTTCTTCATCATATCTATGAACCTCAAATACATATGGCGATTTCAATTCATTCATGACGTCAAATTCCCTTTTAAATCTCTCCAATTCTTTATCATTAAGGTCATTTTTTGCCCTTTTTAACACGAAATATTTACTATAAAATTCATCTCTATATCTAAAAACTTTTGCATATGAACCTTCGCCTATCATTTTAAGTTCAAAATTATTGTCCTTACTTATTGAAGGATCAGTTATTAT
>ENA-OUQF01001142-OUQF01001142.1-human-gut-metagenome-genome-assembly--contig:-NODE-1142-length-16758-cov-4.644375_pt1 | contig 16758 bp, 24 predicted proteins | sample MGYA00237947_ERZ548826 | MGnify/ENA primary metagenome ERZ548826 (study PRJEB26490, sample SAMN05194701) | human gut metagenome | biome: terrestrial biome; feature: human-associated habitat; material... | reverse complement strand
AAATCAGTTATGCAAGTTCCAAAGCTTGACAAAATAGTTATAAATATCGGTTTAGGAGATACAAAAGATAATCCTAAATCATTAGAAAATGCAATGAATGACTTAGCTCAAATCACAGGTCAAAGACCAATGATAACAAAAGCTAAAAAATCTATTGCAGCATTCAAATTAAGAGAAGGAGCACATGTAGGATGTAAAGTTACATTAAGAGCTGACAAAATGTATGATTTTGCATACAAACTATTTAATGTAGCACTACCAAGAGTTAGAGACTTTAGAGGAGTTTCTGCAAATTCTTTTGATGGAAGAGGAAATTATTCTATGGGATTAAAAGAACAATTAGTATTCCCAGAAATTGAATATGATAAAGTAGACAAATTAAGAGGTATGGATATCATATTTGTAACAACAGCTGAAACAGACGAAGAGGCAAAAGAGCTATTAAAATTATTAGGAATGCCTTTTAAAGCATAAATATAAGGAGGAGAAAAAATAATGGCTAAAAAATCATTAAAAGTAAAACAAGCTAGACCACAAAAATATGCAACTAGAGAATATAATAGATGTAAAATTTGTGGAAGACCACATGCTTATATTAGAAAATATGGAATTTGCCGTGTATGTTTCAGAGAATTAGCACACAAAGGTGAAATTCCAGGTGTAAAAAAAGCAAGTTGGTAATATTTAATAAAGCGATAAAAGTATAAGGAATTTAAATAAAGGGTGATCATTAATTCATGATGTGTCCCCTGTCAAAAGAAGGAGGGAAAGTAAATTGAACATTACAGATCCAATAGCAGACATGTTAACAAGAATAAGAAATGCTAACAGTGCTAAGCACAAAACAGTTGATATTCCAGCATCAAAAATGAAAACAGCAATAGCTGAAATTTTATTCAGAGAAGGATATATCAAATCATTTGAATTAATAAATGACGAAACTCAAGGAATCATCAGAGTTACATTAAAATATGATGAAAAAGGAACAAGAGTAATCGATGGAATAAAAAGAATAAGTAAACCAGGATTAAGAGTATATGCAGGTAAAGAAGAATTACCAAAAGTACTTAATGGTTTAGGTATAGCTATAATTTCTACATCAAAAGGATTAAAAACAGATAAAGAAGCTAGAGAAGCAGGAATCGGTGGAGAAGTATTAGCTTATATATGGTAAGGGAAAAATCAACCTAAATGCGAAAATGCAATAGTGCAAATAAACGTTAGGCGAACGCCCTATAAAAAGGAGGAAAATAAAATGTCAAGAATAGGAAATAAACCTATTGCAGTACCAGCAGGAGTTGAAGTAAAAATTGATGGTCAACACATCACTGTAAAAGGACCTAAAGGTACATTAGAAAGAGAAATACATAAAAATATTTCTGTAGCAATGGAAGACAATACAATTAAAGTTACAAGACCAAATGACGAAGCTAAAAACAGAAGTTTACATGGTTTAACAAGAACTTTAATCAGTAATATGATAGAAGGTGTAGAAAAAGAATACACAAGAGAATTACAAATAAATGGTGTAGGTTATAGAGCTCAAAAACAAGGAAATAACTTAAACTTAACATTAGGATATTCTCATCCAGTAATTTTTGAAGCACCAGAAGGAATAACATTTGATGTTCCAAACCCAAATACTATAATTGTAAAAGGTATAGATAAAGAATTAGTTGGTCAAACAGCAGCTAATATCAGAACAAAGAGACCACCAGAAGTATATAGAGGTAAAGGTATCAAATATGCTGAAGAAGTTATTAGACGTAAGGAAGGTAAAACAGGAAAATAAATTTTTGTTAAATTCATCATGTTGCACACTTTTAGTTGCATAATCAGAATTTAATTAAAATTAAGAAAGGAGTTTAAAATGGTTAGTAAAACAGATAGAAAACTAGAAAGAAATAGAAGACATGCTAGAGTTAGAACTAAAGTATCTGGAACAGCAGAAAGACCAAGATTGTGTGTATATAGAAGTAATACAAATTTATATGCACAAATCATTGATGATGTTGCAGGAAACACATTAGTATCTGCTTCAACATTAGATAAAGAAGTAAAAACTAAAAAATCTAATATAGCAGCAGCTAAAGAAGTTGGAGCTTTAATCGCAAAAAGAGCAGAAGCTAAAAAAATAAAAACTGTAGTATATGACCGTAGTGGATATATATACCATGGTGTAGTAAAAGAATTAGCTGAAGCCGCAAGAGAAGGAGGCTTAGAATTCTAATGGAAGAAAATAAAGTGCCAGAATTAAAAGAAAAAGTAGTAGCTATTAATAGAGTTGCAAAAGTAGTAAAAGGTGGTAGAACATTTAGATTCAGTGCTGTTGTAGTTGTTGGAGACGGAGCAGGACATGTAGGAATTGGAAATGGTAAAGCTGCAGAAGTACCAGATGCAATTAAAAAAGCTATTCAAGAAGCTAAAAAGAATTTAGTAGAAGTTCCAATTGTTGGAACAACAGTACCTCATGAATTTATAGGAAAATTCGGTAGTGCAAAAGTTATGCTAAAACCAGCTGCTGTTGGTACAGGACTTATCACTGGAGGAAGTGTAAGACCAGTATTAGAACTTGCAGGATACAAAGATGTACGTACAAAAGTTATTGGAACAAATAATCCAAGAAACGTTGTATATGCAACTATTGAAGGTTTAAAGAGTATGCAAACAATTGAACAAGTAGCTAAAAAGAGAAATAAAAAAGTTGAAGATATAATGTAAGAGTAATAACATATGAAAAATATTTACTCAGTTAAAAACAAGGAGGTGCAAAAAATGAAATTAGGAGAATTAAAACCATCTGTAGAGAAAAAAAGCAAAAAAAGACTTGGACGTGGTATAGGTTCTGGAAATGGAAAAACAGCAGGAAGAGGACATAAAGGACAAAAAGCAAGAAGTGGTGGTGGAGTAAGAAGAGGCTTCGAAGGAGGTCAAACACCATTATATAGAAGATTACCAAAAAGAGGATTCACAAATAGAAACTCTAAGAACTATACAGAAGTAACATTAACAATGCTAAATAAATCAAAAGCAACAGATGTAACAGCAGAAAGCTTAGTAGAAGAAGGAATAATCGGAAAAATAAATGACGGAATAGTAGTATTAGCAACAGGAACTTTAGAGAAAAAAGTAAATGTTAAAGCTACAAAATTTACTGCAACTGCTAAGGAAAAAATTGAAGCCCTAGGCGGAAAGGCAGAGGTGATTTAGTTGTTTAAAACGATAAAGAACGCTTTAAAAACACCAGATGTAAGAAAAAGATTGATATATACATTAATACTTATTGTTTTATTTAGATTAGGATGTTTTATAACAGTACCTGGTGTAAATACAATAGTATTAAATGAATCTATGAGCTCTAACAATGGAATTGCAGGATTTATAGATATAATTTCAGGAGGAGCTTTCTCAAGATTTTCAGTATTTGCAATGTCAGTAAGTCCTTATATAACAGCTTCAATTGTTGTTCAATTATTAACAATGATTATCCCATCATTAGAGAGAATCTCTAAAGAAGGTGGAGAAGAAGGAAGAAAAATAATAAATAGATGGACTAAGATTATAACAATAATCTTAGCTCTAGTAGAAGCAATAGGAATTTACTTATCATATAGAAAAGCAGGAATATTCATTAATGAAGGATGGCTAACAGGAATATTAGTAGTTTCTTCATTAGTAGCAGGAACATCTTTACTAATGTGGCTTGGTGAACAAATCACAAGCAAAGGAATTGGAAATGGTATATCAATGATAATATTCATAGGAATTATATCAGGATTACCAGGAGCTGTAACGACTATTTGGAATTTAATTGTAACATCTTCAGGATTTAGTACAATTGGATTAATTACTGCAATTGGAATTGTAGTAGGAGCAATAATTTTAGTGTCAGGAGTAGTATTTGTACAACAAGCTGAAAGAAGAGTTCCAGTACAATATTCTAAAAAAGTTGTAGGAAGAAAAATGGTTGGAGCACAAAGTACATTTATTCCATTAAAACTTGCTATGGCAGGAGTAATGCCAGTAATCTTCGCATCATCATTTATGACATTCCCAGCAATGATAATATCTATGTTTGCTGATGTTCAAAATCTATCAGGATTTTGGTCAGGAGTTTATAAATTCTCTATGGCAACATCATCTTCAAGTGTAGGATGGGGATATTCATTAGCAAATGCAATTGTATACTTGATATTGATAGTTGCATTTACATTTTTCTATACTTATGCTACATTTAATCCAGCAGAAGTATCAAATAATATTAAGAAAAATGGTGGATTTATACCTGGAATTAGAGCAGGAAAACCAACAACAGAATATTTATCATCTATAATAACAAAATTAACAGTATTTGGTGGTCTATTTTTAGCAGTAATTGCTATAATACCAATGCTATTAAGATTTACAAGTTTGAATGTTTCATTTGGTGGAACTTCAATATTAATCGTTGTAGGTGTTGCTCTAGAAACAGTACAACAATTAGAATCTCAATTAGTAATGAGACATTATAAAGGATTTTTAGAATAAAAGAAAAAATAAAAATGCGCTTATCAAAAGATAAGTGTATTTTTTTTGAAAATAATTGACAAACTAAGGAAAATAGGCTAAAATATAATTGCAAAATTACGAAAGAAAGCCTCTAAAAGTTAGGGGCAAATATTTTTTTAAAAGAGAAAGGAAGAAAAAATAATGAATATTATTATGTTAGGTGCACAAGGAACAGGAAAAGGAACTGTTGCAGGGATAATAAGTGAACAAACAGGTTTACCACAAATATCAACAGGAGACATATTCAGAAAAAATATAAGTGAAAAAACACAACTAGGAGTAGAAGCCGATAAATATATATCAAAAGGAAATTTAGTTCCAGATGAAATAACAGTACCAATGGTAGAGGATAGATTAACATGGGAAGATGCAAAAAATGGAGCAATATTAGATGGATTCCCAAGAACTATAGAACAAGCTGAAAAATTAGACCAAATATTAGAATCTAAGGGAGAAAAAATCGACTTAGTTGTAAATTTAGTAACACCAAAAGAAGAATTAATAGACAGAATGTTAACAAGAAGAGTATGCACAAATCAAGAGTGTAAAGCAACATATAATACAAAACTACATCCACCTAAAGTAGAGGGAATTTGTGATAGATGTGGTGCTCCTTTAAAACAAAGAGCGGATGATTCAGACCCAGAAGCAATAAAAAGAAGATTGGAAATATATGAAGAAAAAACAAGTCCATTAGTAGAGTACTATCAAGCTAAAGGAGTGTTAAAAACAGAAACAGTAAGTATTACTGCAAATCATATGGGAAAAGATGCAGCAGAAGATATAATAAAAGAAATAAAAAAATAAGTTGTTTGAAATTAGAAAGGAAGCGTAGAAAATGGTTACAATAAAATCAAAAAGAGAAATTGAACTAATGAGAGAAGCAGGTCGTGTAACAGCGCTAACACATAAAGCAATAGAAGAAGCAATTAAGCCAGGAATGACAACAGCTGACATAGATAGAATTGCAGAAGAAACAATGAAAAAATATGGTGCAGTTTCAGCAGAAAAAGGATATGATCCAGGAATAAGGGGAGTTCCTCCTTATCCTGCTGCAACATGTATATCAATAAATGATGAAGTAATACATGGTGTTCCATCAAAAAAGAGAATAATAAAAGATGGAGATATTGTGAGTGTTGATTTAGTGGCATTAAAAAACGGATATAATGGAGATGCTGCTAGAACATTTTTAGTTGGAAATGTATCAGAAGAAGCCAAAAGATTAGTGGAAGTAACAAAACAAGCATTTTTTGAGGGAATAAAATATGCTAAAAAAGGAAATAGAATAGGTGACATATCACATGCAATAGGTGAATATGTAAAATCACAAGGGTATTCAGTAGTAAGAGAATTTGAAGGACATGGAATTGGAAAAGACATGCACGAAGAACCAGAGATTCCTAATTATGGCAAAGCAGGAAGAGGAATAAGACTTGAACCAGGTATGACTCTAGCAATAGAGCCAATGGTAATACAAGGAAAACCTGACATTTGGGAATTAGAAGATGGATGGACAATTGTAACACAAGATGGAAGCTTAGCAGCACATTATGAAAATACAATTTTAATTACAGAAAATGAGCCAGAGCTATTGACAATGCTATAAAAATATTATATAATGTATGAGTTAATATTAAAAAATAGGATATTATGGAAAGTTTATGTCTAAAATCATAAAATTTCTATATAAATATAACTCTTTAAAAAGGAGGTAAAAGGACTTGGCAAAAGAGGATGTAATAGAAGTAGAAGGTACAGTTGTAGAAACTTTACCAAATACCAATTTCAAAGTAGAGCTTGAAAATGGGCATCAAATATTAGCACATATTTCAGGAAAGCTAAGAATGAATTATATAAAAATTCTACCAGGTGATAAAGTAAAAGTAGAATTATCACCATATGACTTAACAAGAGGAAGAATCACTTGGAGAGCAAAATAAAGACAACAATCAATTAACCCAAATAATATATAAATTGGAAAAAGGGTAATCACCAGCTCACACGGGGAAGGGACATATCTTATCCCTAGAGGAATACCGGTGAAGAAGATGTGTCCCTTGTCCATAGCAAAGGAGGGAATAAAATGAAAGTAAGACCATCAGTAAAAAAAATGTGTGACAAATGTAAAGTAATAAAAAGAAAAGGTGTAATTAGAGTTATATGTGAAAACCCTAAACACAAACAAAGACAAGGGTAACCTAAAATTGTTTATAACACAAATGAGGTAGCGGCTGTTAGACTTGAAAAAGTTTACATATCAAATTTGTGTTTATATATATGTCCAAAATAAAACTTAAAGACTAGCATGAGCTAGTGCATTTCACCTTTAAGTAAAAATAGGACAACACTTAAATAAAAATTCAAACAAAAAAGAAGAAAAAATTTGGAGGTGTAAAAGACATGGCTCGTATAGCAGGAGTAGATTTACCTAAAGAAAAAAGAGTAGAAATAGGACTTACATATATTTATGGTATTGGAGTATCTAGTTCAAATAAAATATTAGCAAAAGCTGGTGTAAATCCAGATACTAGAGTAAAAGACTTAACTGATGATGAAGTAAATAGCATAAGAAAAGTTATTGACGAATCATACAAAGTTGAGGGTGACTTAAGAAGAGAAGTATCACTTAATATAAAAAGACTAACAGAAATTGGATGCTACAGAGGATTAAGACATAGAAGAGGTCTTCCAGTAAGAGGACAAAGAACTAAAACTAATGCTCGTACAAGAAAAGGTCCAAGAAAATTAGTAAGTAGATCAAAGAAAGATGTAAAATAAGACTTTTAAAACAGTGTAAAACTGTTATATAAGGAGGGAAATAAGAACAATGGCTAACAAAAATGTTGCAAAAAAACCAGTAGCTAGAAGAAATAGAAAAAACATCGATAAAGGTGCTGCACATATTCATTCTAGTTTCAATAATACAATAGTAACAATAACAGATACAAACGGAAATACAATTTCATGGGGAAGTGCTGGAGGACAAGGTTTCAAAGGTTCAAGAAAAAGCACACCATTCGCAGCTGGAGAAGTTGCTGAAAAAGCAGCTAAAGAAGCTATGGAACATGGATTAAAAACAGTTGAAGTATATGTTAAAGGTCCAGGAGCAGGTAGAGAATCAGCAATAAGATCTTTACAAGCTGCAGGATTAGAAATCAGTAGCATCAAAGATGTTACACCAATCCCACATAACGGATGTAGACCACCAAAAAGAAGAAGAGTATAATTTTTTATACTTAGGTGGATTATAAAAAGAAATTTAAAATTAAGAATATAAATAAAATATAATGAAAGAGGTGTAAAAGATGGCACGTTATACAGACGAACAATGTCGTATTTGCCGTAGAGAAGGACAAAAATTGTTCTTAAAAGGTTCAAGATGTTATTCTGACAAATGTAGTATCTCAAGAAGAAACTATGCACCAGGACAACATGGACAAAAAAGAGCAAAACTTTCTGAATACGGAACTCAATTAAGAGAAAAACAAAAAACAAAATCATACTATGGAGTTGGAGAAAAACAATTTAGAGGATATTTCGAAATGGCATCTAATAAAAAAGGAGTAACAGGTGAAAACTTATTACAAATATTAGAAAGCAGATTAGATAATGTAGTTTACAGACTAGGATTTGGTGTTTCAAGAGCACAAGCTAGACAATTAGTAAACCATGGACAATTCGAAGTGAATGGAAAGAAAGTTGATATTCCATCATACTTAGTAAAAGCTGGAGATGTAATCACAGTTAGAGAAATAAAGAAAGATAATGCAACAATAAAAGCAAATGTAGAAGCAAATGCAGCAAGGCCAGTTCCAGCATGGTTAGAATTAAATAATGAAACTTTAAGTGGTAAAGTAGTAAGATTAGCATCTAGAGAAGATGTTGATATTCCAGTTGAAGAGCATTTAATAGTAGAGCTTTACTCTAAATAATAGTTTTTAATTAGAAAAATATTAGGAGGTAGAAATGATAGAATTTGAAAAGCCAAATATTGAATGTCTAGAGGTTGATGATGCAAATAATTATGCAAAATTTGTATGCGAACCATTAGAAAGAGGATATGGGGTAACAATAGGAAATTCATTAAGAAGAATATTACTTTCTTCATTAACTGGTTGTGCAATAACTAGTGTTAAAATAGAAGGAGTATTACATGAATTTTCAAGCATACCAAATGTTGTAGAAGATGTTCCAGAAATTATAGTAAACTTAAAAAATGTTAGACTAAAATTTACTGAAAACGAAGAAAAAGTTATGAGAATTAACTTTAAAGGAGAGGGAGAAGTAACTGCAGGAGATATCATTACAGATGGAACTGTAGAAATATTAAATCCAGACTTACATATAGCAACTGTTGCTGAGGGTGGACAATTGATTATGGAATTAACAGCAGATATGGGAAGAGGATATTCCCCTTCTGAAAAGAATAAAAAACCAAACCAAGACATATCTGTGCTTCCAATAGATTCAATTTATACACCAGTAAAAAAAGTAAATTATCAAGTAAAAAACACTAGAGTAGGCCAAATGGTTGATTATGATAAATTAATTATAGAAGTATGGACAGATGGAAGCTTAAAAGCTCATGAAGCATTAAGTTTAGCTGCCAAAGTTATGACAGGACATCTAGAATTATTTATAGATTTATCAGAAGCAACAAAAAATACACAAGTTATGATTGAAAAAGAAGAATCTAAGAAAGAGAAAGTATTAGAAACTTCAATTGAAGAATTAGAATTATCTGTACGTTCATTCAACTGTTTAAAAAGAGCTGGAATAGCTACAGTTGAAGACTTAACAAATAAATCTGAAAGTGATATGATGAAAGTTAGAAATTTAGGAAAGAAATCATTAGATGAAGTAATTGCAAAATTACATTCATTAGGACTAAATTTCGCAGAGGAAGATGAGTAAAATTATCGAATAATATGAAGAAAGGGTAACCACTAGTTCATAAGGGTAGGGGACATATCTTGTCCCTTGAGGATACCTGTGAAAAAGATGTGTCCCCTTACAAATAGAAGAGGAAGGTGAAAAAAATTGGCAACAAATAGAAAATTAGGTAGAACAACTGATATAAGAAATGCTATGTTAAAAACTTTAACAACAGATTTAATCTTAAAAGGTAAAGTTGAAACAACAGAAGCTAGAGCAAAAGAAGTAAAAGCTATTGCAGATAGCATAATAGCATTAGCAATAAAAGAAAAAGATAACTTTGAAACAGTAGACGCTAAAGTAGTAAAAGCTAAATTAGATTCTAAAGGTAACAAAGTTACAGAATTAGTAAAAAGCAAAAATGGTAAAGAATATCTAAAAGTTGTTAAAGAAGAAACAACTGAAAAAAGACAAAAAGATATGCCATCAAGATTAAATGCTAGAAGAAAAATAATGACAAAATTAAACAAAGTTGAAGGCGAAGATGTAATGGCAAAATTATTCAATGAAATCGCTCCAAAATACGAAGGTAGAGTTGGAGGATATACAAGAATAATAAAAGCTGGACCTCGTAGAGGAGACGGAGCTGAAGTAGCTATATTACAACTAGTTTAATAAAATTGAATATAAATTATCAAGAGTGGAGTAGAGAACGGCTCGTTAATCCCACAGCAACCTATCATAAAGACAAGGTGCTAATACCGGCAAAGCAGTAGCTTTGAGTGATGATTAGAAATAAAATGAACTCTTAGCATAAGCTAGGAGTTTTTACTTTGCAAAAGGGGAGCAATTTTAGTAATAGGAGGAGAAAATATGAAAAGATTTTATTTTACATCCGAAAGTGTAACAGAAGGACATCCAGATAAATTATGTGATTACATTTCAGATACAATATTAGATGAAGCCTTAAAGCAAGATAAATATTCAAGAGTAGCAGTGGAAACATTTGCATCTGCAAACCAAATAACAATTGCTGGACAATTAACAACAAATGCAGAATTAAATATAGAAAAAATCGTAAGAAATAGAATTAAAGAAATAGGATATGATGATGCTGATTTAGATATAGATTATAGAACTTGTAAAATAGATATAAATATAACAAAACAAAGTTCAGATATAGCGCAAGGGGTAGATATTGGAGGTGCAGGAGACCAAGGAATAATGTTTGGATATGCATCAAGTGAAACAGAAGAATACATGCCTTTTGCAATATCAATGGCACATAAATTAGCCAAAAGACTTACAGAAGTACGTAAAACAGGAATATTACCATATCTTAGACCAGATGGAAAAACTCAAGTTACTGTTGAATATGAAGGAAATACAGTAAAAAGAATAGATACTATTTTAATATCAGCACAACATAAAGATGGTATAGACATGGATGCACTAATAACAGATATAAAAGATAAAGTAATTAATGCAGTAATTCCAGAAAAGTATTTAGATGAAAATACAAAATATTATATCAATCCAACAGGAAGATTTGTAATAGGAGGACCTTTAGGAGATACAGGATTGACAGGAAGAAAAATTATTGTAGACACATATGGTGGATATGCACGTCATGGTGGAGGAGCATTTTCTGGAAAGGATGCAACAAAAGTAGACAGAAGTGCAGCATATATGTTGCGTCATATTGCAAAAAATATTGTTGCAAATGGATATGCTAAAAAATGTGAACTTCAAGTAGCATATGCAATTGGTGTAGAACAACCAATGTCAATATTTGTTGATACTTTTGGAACAAATACAATATCAGAAGAAGAAATAGAAGAAAAAATAAGAAATAAATTTGATTTAACTCCAAAAGGAATTATAGAATATTTAGGATTACGTGAACCAATATTTACAAAAACAACAAATTATGGTCATTTTGGAAAGCCAGAGTTACCATGGGAAAAAATAATAGAAATGTAACATATAAGTTTTAATGGCATATTATAGCCATAGGGAGGAAAAAGGTATGGAGAATTTTGTTATAAATTCAGTACTTTGGACACTTGCTCTTTATGGCTTGTTTGAATTAATCAAGCAAATAATATATATGTGTACATATACTAATTTAAAAGAAGATGGAATTTATATAATAATTGCTGTAAAAAATCAAGAGGAAAGAATAGAAGGATTTTTGCGTTCAATCTTATTTAAGATTCTATATGGCAAGGAGGAATTTATTAAAGATATAATTGTCACAGATTTAAATTCGACTGATAATACAAAAGAAATTGTAAAAAAGATGTCTACAGATTATGAATGTGTTAAAGTTACTAATTGGAAAGAATGCAAAGATATAATAGACAATATTGATGAAATAGATAAAAAGTGCTAAAATAGTTACTATAAAGGAGAAAAAGATATGCTAGAAAAATGCACAATATGTCCACATAAGTGTGGAATAGATAGAAATAAATATATAGGAAGATGTAAATCAAATAATAAAATAAAGATTGCTTTATACTCTACACATAACTTTGAAGAACCATGTATTTCCGGCGAGAATCGGTTCTGGCACAATTTTCTTTTCTAACTGTAATATGAACTGTCTCTTTTGCCAAAACTACGAAATAAGCCAATTAGGCAAAGGAAAAGAAATAACTATAGAAGAGCTTGCTGATATAATGATAAAACAACAAGAAAAAGGTGTGGAAAATATAAATTTAGTAACTCCAACAAGTTATGTTTTACATATTATAGAAGCAATAAAACAAGCAAGAAATAAAGGTTTAAAAATCCCAATAGTATATAATACAAATGGGTATGAAAATGTGGAAACATTAAAGTTGTTAGAAGGATATATTGATATCTATTTACCGGATTTAAAATATTACTATAATGAGTTAGGAAAAAGATATTCAAAAGTGGATAATTATTTCGAAATAGCAACATTAGCAATAAAAGAGATGTATAGACAAGTAGGAGCACCACAATTGAATAAAGATGGAATAATGCAAAAAGGTTTAATGATAAGACATTTAATTTTACCAAATCAAATAGAGAATAGTAAAAATGTTTTAAAATGGATAAAGGAAAATATGGACAACAATATATATGTAAGTATAATGGCACAGTATTTTCCTACATATAAAGCTAAAGAATTGGACGAGTTAAATAGGAAATTAACAAAAGAAGAATATGAAGAGATTGAAAACTATCTGTATGAATTAGATTTAGAAAATGGTTATATTCAAGAATTAGGTGAGCATGAAGAGGAATATGTGCCAAAGTGGGACTGTTAGTTATGTATGTAACTTTTTTGTAAAAACAATTTACAAGGTTAGATTATTATGATATATTAAAAAAGTAAGAGTCATAATAAAAGGAGGACAAATTAATGACACAAGCAGACGAAAATTTTATAAAAACATGTGAAGAAATATTAAAAAATGGATATTCATCAGAAGGAACAAATGTAAGAACAAGATGGGAAGATGGAACAGAAGCCAATTACTATTCAATAGTAGGAGTGCAAAATAAATATGACTTGGAAAAAGAATTTCCAATGATAACACTTAGAAATAACAGCAAAACAATCAAAAATGCAATAGACGAAATATTATGGATATGGCAAAAAAAATCAAACAAAATAAGTGAACTAAATTCACACATATGGGATCAATGGGCTGGAGAAGATGGAACAATAGGAAAAGCTTATGGATATCAATTAGCGAAAAAATATGAATTTAAGACAAAAGATGGAATAAAAGAAATGGACCAAGTTGATTATGTGTTATATTTATTAAAAAATGATCCATCAAGCAGAAGAATAATGACAAATTTATTTAACCATGAAGAACTAAAAGATATGAACTTAGAACCATGTGCATATGGAACACAATGGTTAGTAAAAGAAGGAAAATTACATTTGATATTAAATCAACGTTCACAAGATATGTTAACAGCAAATGGATGGAATGTAATGCAATATGCAACATTACAATGTATGTTTGCTCAAGTTGCAGGACTAAAACCAGGAACATTGACACACAATATAGGAGATTGTCATATATATGATAGACATGTACCACTAGTAAAAAAATTATTAGAAGCAAAACCAGTAGAATGTAGACCAAAACTAGTCATTAATAATCCAACAAAAGACTTCTATGAATTCAAAGTAGAAGACTTTGAAATAAAAGATTATGATTATAACAAAGAAGTAAAAATTGGTAAAATACCAGTAGCAGAATAAAGGAGTGCAAAGAAATGTTAAGTATAATAGTAGCAAAAGCAAAAAATAATACTATAGGAAAAGATAATAAATTATTATGGAATATACCAGATGATTTAAAAAGATTCAAAGAATTAACAATAAACCACAATATAATAATGGGAAGAAAAACATTTGAATCAATCGGAAGAATACTTCCAAATAGAAAACATATTATATTTAGTCAAAATCCAGACTTTAAAATAGATAACGAAAATATAGAAATAGTTCATTCAATGTTACAAATTCAACAATACATAGAAGACGAAAATGAAAACTTTGTAATAGGCGGAGCTATGATATACAATTTATTAATGCCATATGTAACAAAAATGTATGTTACAGAAATCGATAAAGATTTTGAAGGAGACACAGTTTTTCCAAGAATAAATCCAGATATATGGCAAGAAATTAGCAGAGAAGAAGGTCCAAAAGACGGAGAAAATGACTTTAAATATGAATATGTAGTTTATAAAAGAAAATAAATAAGATTTATAGCTTTGGGCACAATATAAAAAAGGAGCGTTTTTATGTTTAAACCTAAAGCTATTTATTTTGAAAAAGAAATTGTAAATTATCCATTAGGACAACATTTAATGAAACAATACAAAGAAACACCAAAGATAGAAATTGAGAATCACAATAATATAGAAGAAATGAGAAAAAAGCAAAATTCAGAATTTGCAAATATGAAAAGTAATTTAATAATAGGAGTGAGAAAGACACATAAATTTGTGGAAAATCATAAAACATCAGATTATTTGGTACCATATACTTCATCAGGGTGTACGGCAATGTGTATGTATTGCTATTTAGTATGCAATTACAACAAATGTGCATATTTGAGGTTGTTTGTAAATAGAGAGCAGATGTTAGAAAAAATAATTAAAACAGCACAAAAAAGTGAAAAACAATTAACATTTGAGATAGGAAGCAATAGTGACTTGATATTAGAAAATACAATTACAGGAAATTTAGTATGGACAATAGAAAATTTTGCAAATACAGAAAAGGGATTTTTAACATTACCAACAAAATTTGATATGGTAGATGATATATTACCATTAAAGCATAATGGTAGAATAATTATTAGGATGAGTGTAAATCCGGCAGAAATTATAAATAAAGTGGAATTTGGAACATCAAGATTAAAAGGAAGAATAGAGGCAATAAATAAGTTGGCAGAAGCGGGATACAAAATAGGTATATTAATAGCACCGGTAATATTAGTAGAAAATTGGCAACAATTATATTCAGAACTAATTCAAACCTTAAGTATTGAATTATCAGAGAAAGCAAGAAGAACAGCATTTTTTGAAATAATATTTATGACATATAGCTATGTTCATACAAAAATAAATGAAGAAGCATTTCCAAATGCAATTAATTTATTTGACAAAGAAATTATGACAGGAAGAGGAAATGGTAAATATGGATATAAAGAAAAAAATAGAAGAGAAGCAGAAATTTTTTTAAGAGATCAGATGCATAAATATTTTCCTAATAATAAAATTGAATATGTAGTTTAATACTTGACATTAAAACAAAATAATAATATACTTTAAGCAAGTTATGGAAAGAGTTTCCAAGCTTGCTATTTATGTATTTAAACATAAATAATAAAAACAAAAAGGAGGCTAAATTCAATGAAGAACTTAATTGAAATTAGATGGCATGGAAGAGGCGGCCAAGGGGCAAAAACAGCTTCATTATTATTAGCAGATGCAGCATTTAATACTGGTAAATATATTCAAGGATTTCCAGAATATGGACCAGAAAGAATGGGAGCACCAATAACAGCATATAACAGAATAAGTGATACACCAATAACAATACATAGTAACATATATGAACCTGATTATGTAGTAGTTGTAGATGACACACTATTAACATCAGTACCTGTTACAGCAGGACTAAAAAAAGATGGTGCAATTGTAATAAATACAACAAAAACACCAGAACAATTAAAAAAAGTATTAAAAGGATATGAAGGAGCAGTATATACAATTGATGCTAGAAAGATATCAGAGGAAGCTCTTGGAAAATATTTTCCAAATACACCAATGCTTGCTGCAATTGTAAAAGTTGCAGGCGTTATGACAGATGAAGAATTACTTGAAGATATGAAAACTTCATTTAAACATAAATTTGCTAAAAAGCCAGAAGTAATAGATGGAAATATGAAAGCATTAGAGTTAGCATTAAAAGAAGTTACTAAAATACAATAATGATAATATAAAGGAGACTAAGGATGAAAATAGATTTACAAACCATGAAAGAAGTATATGGTAAAGAAATATATGAAATTATATTATCAAATATAGATATAATAGAAGAAAATTTAAAGTACCTAAGAGAATTGAAATTTGATGATTATGTTGGAATATTTGAAAGATGTCCAATTATATTTACTTATTTTCCAAAAGATTTTAAAAGAAAATTTGATGAATTAGTTGAAAGGCTCGGAGATAATTATGTAGAAATAATAGAGTCAAATATTGATTTAGTAGAAGAACTTGTATAGAAGTGGAAGTGAAAGAATGATAAGTGAAGCCAGATTAAAAGAAATTTGTGATATTTATAAAATTGACTATGATAAATTAGTTGATACTAATGAAAATATACTAAAATATGGTGAATATGACAATATATGTTATGCTTTAGATTTTTTGAGAGATGAAGTAAATATAGAACCTAGAAATATAGAAAAATGTCCTAGTATATTGTATCGAAATGTTGAAAATATAAAAATTAATTATGAATTTCTAAAAAAAGAGAGAATAACTAAATATAGTGTAGATGGATGTTTGCATATATTATCAACAGAACCATCAGAACTCAAAAGAACATACCAATATATAATTGAGAACTATGGCATAAGATATTTGAATGCAAGAACAACAATATTAAGGATTCCTGTAGATAGAATAAAAGAAATAGAAAGAAAATTTCCTGAGTTTAAAAAGAAAAATGTTTTACAAGCAGCATACTCAAGAAGTACAATCGAAGAAATAGAGAAAATAGTAAAAGTATGTAAAGAAAATGGAATAGAGCCAACC